>Ga0180220_1000039_pt1 | contig 286202 bp, 226 predicted proteins | sample eDN5th37CBELigBY_FD_151335 | JGI IMG/M metagenome (GOLD analysis project Ga0180220, IMG submission 151335) | Enriched backyard soil microbial communities from Emeryville, California, USA - eDNA 5th pass 37_C BE-Lig BY (version 2) (version 2) | ecosystem: Environmental > Terrestrial > Soil >...
GTCGCGCCATTGACGCGCCAGAAGTAGGGCGGCAGCGGCGAGTCGGACTGGTGCCAGACGGTTCGCGCCGTGACGCTGTAGATCTCGAGGATGTCGGCGCTCCAGTCGGCCGCCGCCGGGTTGGCGTTGTCCGAGCCCTCCGGGAAGTAGGACGCGCTGTAGAGGTCGTACCGCCAGCCCGAGATGTTGCCGTCTCCGTCGACCCCCGAGACGATGTTCACGAGCATGGCCGGTCGGTACTGCCCGTGGGAGAACTCCTCATGGCGGGTCCAGACGAGCTTGACCGGTCGCCCGAACGCCTGCGAGAGACGGGCGGCCTCGGTCTCCGCCATCGGCAGGACCTTGCTGCCGAACGCGCCACCGGGATACTGCGGGGTCACGACAACCGACTCGACATCGCGTCCGAGCACCTCCGCGACGCCGGCGCGCACGCCGAAGGGATCCTGCGTCGAGCTCCAGACATCGACCCGATCGTCGGTGACGCTGACCAGCGCCGAGCGCGGCTCGATCGGCGCGTGGTTGACGTACGGCGCCCGGAAGGTGACCTCCAGCGGGTCACTGATCGCCTCGGCGATGTCGACGCTGTCCGCCGGGCTGGTGGTGTCTCCAAGCTTCTCGCCCTCGCGCGCCGTCTCCAGCAGCAGGTCGAAGATGGTCTCGTGCGTCGTCGCGGTCGCGGGCTCCTCCCAGGTGGCCTCCACGGCGGCGATCGCCGCCTCGGCCTGCTGCAGCGTCTCGGCCGCGAGCCCGGCGAAGTCGCCGTCCCGGAAGGTCCCGACGACACCCTCCATCGCCTCCGCCTCGGAGAAATCGACATCGACGAGGGTCGCGCCGAAGGCGGGCGGCCGCACGATCTTGCCCCAGACCATGCCGTCGGCAACGGCGTCGATGCCGAACGCCGCCGAGCCGTCCACCTTGGTCTCGACGTCCGGTCGCGGGATCGACTGCCCCAGGACGGTGAACCTGTCGGGCGACTTCAGCTCCACCTCCGGGTCGAGCTCGCGGGCCGCGCTCTTGCCGGCGGCGAGCTCGGCGTACGGGATCTCGATGCCACTGTGGTCGGTGGCGACGACCTTGCCGTTTTCGAGCACGAAGCCGGACGCGTCCCGACCCGTCTGCTCGGCGGCGAGCTCGAACAGCCACTCGCGCATCGCGGCGCCCGCCTGGCGGATGCGCGGCCCGGTGAGCCGCGTGCTCAGGGAGCCGAAGGTGCCGAGATCGAATGGCGCCTCATCGGTCTGGCCCATGACGACCTGGATCGCCTCGAAGGGGAGCGAGAGCTCCTCGGCGGCAAGCTGGGCGAATCCGGTGCGGATGCCCTGGCCGAACTCGACCTTGCCCGTGAGCAGGGTCACGGTACCGTCCTCGTTGACGCGCAGGTAGGCGTCGACCTCCATCGGGAAGGGCGACTGCTGGGCCTGCGGCGCGGGTGTGGCCTCCGGCGTGGCACCCGCCTCGGGCGAGCCGATCGGCGTCGCGTTGCCGGGGGTCGCCTCCTGCGCGGCGGCACGGCTCGACCAGAAGATGGTGAGGCCGGCGGCACCCGCCGACTGCACGAAGCGGCGACGGGAGATGGCGGTGTTGGCGTTCCTGTCCTGAATAGCCATGGATGTTCCCCCTAGTCCCGGTTGCCGGCGGCCAGCTTCACGGCCTGGCGGATGCGGTTGTAGGTGCCGCAGCGACAGAGGTTGCCGCTCATCGCCTCGGTGATCTCGTCGTCGGTCGGGTTGGGATTCGCCTCCAGCAGCGCCGCGGCGGTCATGATCTGGCCGGACTGGCAGTAGCCGCACTGGGGAGCCTGCGCCTCGATCCACGCCTCCTGCAGCGGGTGGCGGGCGTCCTCATTGCCGAGCCCCTCGATGGTGGTGACCGCCTGATCACCGACCTCCTTCACCGGCAGCACGCAGGAGCGGACGGCGACGCCGTCGAGGTGCACCGTGCAGGCACCGCACTGGGACATGCCACAGCCGAACTTGGTGCCGGTGAGGCCCAGCTCGTTGCGCAGCACCCAGAGCAGCGGCGTGTTCTCATCGACGTCGACGGTGTGCTCCGTCCCGTTCACGTTGAGCGTCAAACTGGCCATGGAAAGTGGAACCCCTGACGGGCGCGCCGGCTCCGGCTGCCACCCATGCGTTGGAAAACGTCGTCGCCGCGGCCGCCGACCGGGGTGGTCCGCGAGCCGCGAGACATTTCGGACACAACGCGGCGTATCGTATCAGAGGGTCTGCCACATCTGGGCTATGTCGGTGCGCCCGTCCGCCGCAGATCATGCAGTGATGCCGAATTCTCCGGGCGAGGTGGCGCCGGGCTCCGCCTGCGCTCGGTACGGTCGGACCCTTGACCGGTCCGGCCTCGCAGGTCATAAGTGGGCATCGACCCGGCTGCAGCGGCAGGAGGAGCACATGGGCAACCGACTCGAGGGCAAGGCGGCGCTGGTCGTCGGCGGGGCCGGCGGAATCGGCGCCGCCACGGCGAGACTGTTCCGGGAGGAGGGCGCATCCGTCGCGATCATCGATCTCGAACCACAGCAGGTCGAGATCGCCGCGCGGGAGATCGGCGAGGACGTTGTCGCGGTCAGCGCGGACATCTCCAGCGAGCCGGAAGCCGCCCGCGCGGTGGGCGAGGCGGTCGAACGGCTGGGACGGCTGGACGTCCTCGCCAACGTCGCCGCGATCCGCTGCTACGGTCCGATCACCGAAGCGACCCCCGAGTCCTGGGAGGCGATCATCGGGGTGAACCTGCTGGGCACGGCCTACTGCTGCAAGTTCGCCATCCCGGCGATGGCGCGCTCCGGCGGCGGGAGCATCGTCAACGTCTCGTCCTCGAATGCCATGGTGGGCAGGGGCATGATGGGGCAGTACGACGCCACGAAGGGCGCGCTGCTGTCCCTGACGCGCTCGCTCGCCTGCGACCACGTTGCCGATGGCATCCGCGTCAACGCGGTGTCGCCCGGACCGACCCTGACACCGTTTCATGTGCGACGACGCATGGCGGATACCGGCGAGAGCTACGAGGAGGCGGAAGCGGCCATCCGGGCGGCCGGGGCGCCGCACACCTTGCTGGGCCGCCAGGCGGAGCCCATCGAGATCGCGCGGGCGATCCTGTTCCTGGCGAGCGACGAGTCGTCGTACATCACCGGCATCAACCTGCAGGTGGATGGTGGTCTGAAGGGCCTGCGAAGCTGAGTCAGCCAACGCGGCGCTGCTCGATCGTCTCATCGGCGGTGAGCTTGAGGATCAGCGCGCCATCCTGGTACCGATCGACATCGAAGAGGTTCAGCGCGTAGACCTTCGGAAAGAAAAGGCCATCCTCGACCAGCAGCTCGTGGATATCCGCCTGCGTGACGGTCCCGAGCCGCTCGCCATCGGCCGAGACGACGGGCACCCCGATGGGGATGTCCCAGCTTGCGTCCGGTGTCGACAACGCTGTCATCGGTCACTCCTCTCGTTGGTCCGACGCTCGCGTTGCGCCGAGGCAACTGCCTCGAATGAGCTACCTGGCACGCAGGGGACGTGCCATCGCCTCCCGGCGCCCGCCTCACCACCGTGCACCGATGTGCTCCGTGAACGTCACCGTAACGACTTGACCATGCGCGTGCTCGCCCGTATGGTCGATACACCGCGCTCGTCATCGCGCCTGGCCAGCCACAACCCAACCGCTCTTCGCACACCGCCGGTGGGGTTCGCGTCCCCGGAAAGGAGGTGCCAGAGGCAGGTCGCTCGGCCTCCCATCCACGACGTTCATCGTTTCTCAACCACCTGGCCGCTCCGCCAGGATATGACGGTCTCGAGCGACCCCACGGTCGACGACAGCGAACGCAGCATGGGCAGGAGGAATCACATGAGCAGGACGACGCGTCGACACTTCGTCGGCGCCGCCGCGGTTGTCGCCGCCGCGATCGCCGACTCGATGCCGTCGGTCGCGGCACGCACCGGACGCATCGAGGCACCCGCGCTGATCTCGGCTCAGGACGCGCCGGTGGAGATCGTCTTCGCGAACATCTGGGGCGCCCCGCCGGGCGGGGACACGCGGGACGAGCCGCACCCGGTCGATCAGCTGATCGAGGCCTTCAACGCGCTGGAGACCGGCGTCCACGTGACCGGTCGCGCCGAGAGTGGCTACTACGAGGGACTGCAGAAGCTCCAGGCCGAGCTGGCCGCCGGCAACCCACCGGCCCTGGTGATCACCCCATGGAACCAGCTCCACTACGCGGACCAGGGTCTCGGCATCATCAACCTCGAGGACGTCGCCGGCGACGAGGTGGCCGAGGTCTTCGCCAACGTGCGCGAGCAGGTCGTTCCGCTCGTGCAGGTGGACGGCAAGACCAAGGGTGTGCCCTTCGCCTTCTCGTGCCCCGTCTTCTACTACAACGCCGACATCCTGGCTGAGGCCGGCGTCGAGCCCGACACGCTGTTCTCGACGTGGGAGGCCTTCGCCGAGGAGGCACCGAAGACCCAGGAGGTGGTCGGCGGCAACCCGGTCCTCAGCCTGTTCTCGCTCGAGCAGTGGCCGGCGCAGAGCATCATCCAGAGCAACGGCGGGCAGGTGATGAGCGAGGAGCAGCGGCCCGTGATGGACAGCCCGGAGGCGATCGAGGCCATGCAGATGGTCGCGGATCTCGACAGCGCCGGGCTCTACGACCGCTCCACCCAGGAGGAGCGACGACAGTCCTTCCTCGCCGGCTCGACCGTCTGCGGCATGGGCAGCATCGCCTCGCTCGGCAACTTCCGGAATACCGCCGCCTTCAACCTCGGCACCCACACCTTCCCGACCTTCGGCGAGAAGCCACGGCGGATGTCGAGCGGCGGCTCGTTCATCGGCATGTACGCCCGGGACGAGGAACAGCAGCAGGCCGCCTGGGAGTTCCTCAAGTTCGCGCTCTCGGAGGAGGGGTTCGGGATCTGGATGCAGACCGGCTACCTCAACGTCACCACCTTCGACCTGCCCACCCTCGAGGGGCAGGAGCCCGCCTACGTCCAGCTCGAGGAGGGCCTCACCCGCGAGACCGCGTGGCCGACCTCGCGCGGACTCGAGCTGCTGGAGATCTGGCAGGGCTACGCGGCCCGCATCTGGGCCAACGATATCGGCGCGGAGGAGGGGTGCCGGGCGGCCGTCGAGGAGATCACCGCGGTGCTCGAAAGCGCCTCGTGACACCGTGCGGCCACCATCGCCGGACCCCCGAGCCACCGCATCCGGGAGATTTCACAGCGTGAACGTGGTCTTCATCACCATCGACAGTCTCAGCCGGGACTTTCTCAAGACTTACGGCCAGCCCATCGAGCTCGACGTCCAGACCCCGAGCCTCGACCGCTTCGCCGAACGGGCCGTGACCTTCGACCGCCACTACGCCGGCAGTCTGCCGTGCATGCCCGCGCGGCGCGAGTTGCTCGCGGGGATCCAGGAATTCCTCTGGCGACCCTGGGGTCCGCTCGAGCCGTACGACCAGCCCCTGCAGCGCCTCGCGGGCGACCATCGCTACGTCACCCAGCTCGTGACCGACCACTTCCACTACTTCGAGCACGGCAGCCACGGGTATTTCACGGATTTCCACGGCTGGGAGTTCATCCGCGGGCACGAGGTCGACCACTGGCAAACGGCGCCGATCGATCCGGACCCGGTGCTCCTGCGGCAGGTCCTCGCCATCGGGCCGGACGGCTCCCTCGACGAGTGGGGCGTGCGGGCGCGCGCCCGCTATGCCCTCAACGTCGCCGGGTTCAGACGCGAGGAGGATTTCTTCCCGGCCAGGGTGTTCTCGCGCGCCAGCGAGTGGCTGGAACAGAACCACCGACACCCGAAGTGGTTCCTCTACATCGACTCCTTCGACGTCCACGAGCCCTTCCACGTGCCCGAGCCTTACGCCTCGATGTACACCGACGAGGACCCGCGCGACCCGGAGCTCGTCGTGTGGCCACACTACGGCCGCATCGACGAGGGCCGGAGCCGGCTCACCGAGCGGCAGGTCGCCTTCGCGCGGGCCCAGTTCGCCGGCAAGATCACCATGGTCGACCGCTGGCTGGGGCACGTCCTCGAGACGCTGGACCGCCTTGCCCTCTGGGACTCGACGATGGTGGTGATCACGACGGATCACGGGCACTACCTCGGCGAGCACGGCTGGATGGGCAAGCCCAGGGCACCGCTCTACGACACGCTGGCCCGGATCCCGCTCTTCGTCTGGCACCCGCAAAACCCGCAGCCCGGTCGCCGCGTGGACGCGCTGACGGCCTCCATCGACCTCTACGCCACGCTGCTCGATGCCATGGGCATCGCCAGCCCGTCGCCGCACAGCCGCACCTTGATGCCGCTGATCCGCGACGAGACGCGCGAGCACCGCTCGTGGGCGCTCTACGGCTACTGGGGGTCGACCGTGAACGTCACCGACGGGCGGTACACCTACCTGCACCCCTGCGACGCGGAGATGCCCGCCAGCGTCACCTCGTCGATGCTCATGAACCCATACCCCCGCCAGTACCAGCCGCCCGATCCCCCACGCGAGGCGGAAGCCGGTCACTTTCTCCCGTACACGGACGTGCCGGTCTGGCGGTTCAGCGCGCCGGCGATGGCGCGTCACGACACACCGCTCCTCTTCGACGTCACGCGCGATCCCGGGCAGCGCGACGACCGCTGCGGCACGCAGCCCGACGAGGCGGACCGCATGCGACGGCTGCTGGTCGATGCCCTCGAGGAGATGCAGGCCCCGACCGATCTCTTCACCCGCCTCGGCCTCGAAGATGCGGCGCGACACGCCTGATCGCGCGTCCGACCGTCGGAGGTGCCGAGGCTAGCGGTCGTCGTCCGGGTCGCGCCGGTGGGGAGGCTCGCCCTGCAGATCCTCGGGAACGACCGGCTCGTCGACACCGAGATCCGTGACCTCGTTGGGCTCGGCATCCGCGTAGGAGGGGACCACCGGCGCGGTGCCCTCCTCGGCCTCGCCGATGCCCTCGCGACGGGCGTCGTCGATGGTGGTGCGGTGTCGCTCGCGCTGCTGCGTCTCGTCCGGCACGGCTGGCTCCTTCCGGTGTGGCGACTCGATCCAACCTGCTCAGCATATCGGTGATCACCGCGAGCGGATGCCCCCGCGCTACCTCCCATGCCGTATACTGTCAGGTACCGGGCTTGTACGGACATCGAACGTTCGAGTGGAGCCCACGCTCGCATCCCTTTGCGAGACCCACCGCGTAGCCGCCTTTTGGGAAGCGTCTGCGACATGGACGAACCGCACCGGATCGTCCAACCCACCAGAAGGGCAGGCACCATGACCAGCTTCACCGGCGAGCGATCGCCCCACATCGTCGTTGTCGAACACGCGGCATCGATCCGGAGCCTCTACCAGGAGCTCTTCCAGGAGGAGCGCTTTCGCGCGACGATCCTGGCCGACTGCCCGGCGACGGCAGCGGAGCTCGCCCGGCTCGCACCGGATGTGATCATCCACGATTACGCCCCGACGAACGCCGAGGCGGACCTCGCCTCGCTGCACCGGCTCACCTCCGATCCCGCGACCTGTCACATCCCGCTGATCCTCTGCAGCGCCGCCCTGGACGTCCAGGACGTCGCGCAGCAGATGGAGGGCGTCAGCGTCTCGGTGGTGCGCAAGCCGTTCATCATCGACGACCTCCTCGCCACCATCGAGTGCCGGATGACGCCGCGCCTGTACCTCACCCGGAACGACACACCGCAGCAGGAGTCCAGCGCGACCACCTGAGCCGACTGGCACGAACGTGCTGGCACCCAATGTGCATCCTCCCGGCGAGCATGACGTCTCATGCGCACGGGGAGGATGTTGTCGTTCATGGAGCCCAGGCGATTCGAAAGGCGTTCGAGCCACCGGAAGGAGCGCGAGCCCCTGGAGCGGGAGATCCTGGCGTTGCGGCTGTCGCTGACCGCGGCCTGGGCCCACGCCCAGCTGCTGGAGCGGCGCGCCCGCCAGGGAGTCGTGTCGACCCCTGGCGCGGTGGAGCGGTCATCGGGCATGATCTCTGCAGCATGTGATGCCATGAGCCGCGCGATCCTGCGAATGGAGGACGCGATGGAGAAAGGAGGAAGTCGACCGATGCCGCTGACCGGTGAGTACGAGCCGAGCCCGTCCGCCTGGGCGCGGGAGCAGGCCGAGACGTTCGAGGCGTCCAACGGCACGAAGGCGAACACGCTGCAGGGCCGACCGATCGTGCTGATGACGTCCGTTGGGGCGAAGAGCGGGAAGCTCCGGAAGACACCCCTGATGCGGGTCGAGCATGAGGGGGAGTATGCCGCGGTGGCGTCCAAGGGTGGGGCGCCCACCCATCCGGAGTGGTACTGGAACCTCAGGAAGAACCCGCATGTGGAGCTGCAGGACGGTCCGGTGAAGCGGGACTACGTGGCGCGGGAGGTTTCCGGCGAGGAGCGGGCGATCTGGTGGGAGCGGGCCGTCGAGGCCTACCCGCCGTATGCGGAGTACCAGGAGAAGACGTCCCGCGAGATCCCGGTCTTCGTCCTCACCCCGATGGACGACGATTGACCCGGAATCGGACCGGATATGGACAGGACGGGTGTTGGAGACATCCAGCGCCCGTCTTGGCATGGTCGGATCAAATGACACGAGTCAGCTGACTCGACGAAGCGTGAACACGAGCGCGGTTCGTGACCTCCCTTCGATGTCGGTCTCGCGTTCGACAAAATCATGCTCCACATACTCAAATCGTCCCTCGTACCGGTATCGACCCTTGTCTACCTTCCGAAAGAGATGGATTTCTTTGCCCTTTTCAACATGTGTCGCGACGGCGAGGTTACCTCGTAAAAGCTGCATATCTCCTCGTTGACCTTCGCCAAAGTATTGGAACGTATGTGTATCGATCCATCTGTCTCTGTACCCATATTGCTCACCACTGTCTCCGGAAAAGAGAAAAATGTACGGGTATTTTGCTGGCGTGCTGATCCCACCCTGCTCTTGGCCGCCATACGTGGCATGAATTTCTGATCGCCGATGGTACACGCGCCCCTCTTCAAACAACATGAGGTTCTCCCTGACCTGATTTTCTATGGCTTCACGTCCACTATACAGGAGCGGCATCGCAGTGCCGGACAAGTTCATCGCTTCGATAGCCGCCATGAACTTCCATTGCAACGCTGCGCATAGCGCTCACGGATCAGCCTGACATCACCGCCATTCGCACCAAGAGCGTTTTCCCATGGGCCGAATTGATCCATGTCTGAGTGTCAGCGGGAACAGGACCTCGAGTGGTTGAGACCTCACCCAACCACTCGAGGTCCAATTGGGCAGGCGGTGCTACAGGAAGAGGGATGCATGCGCGCGAGCGCCCCTCGACACCTTCTTCCAGGTTGTGCTCGCCGGCGCCGGGAATGGTGAGGCGGAGACCGACGAACCGATCGCCGGTGAGGGCGATCTCCAGGTCGCCGTCCTCGCACCCGACGGCGACCGTGTGCCGGTCGGCACAGCCCACGCACGTCGTGATCACGCGCGTCGGGTCCCGCTCCAGCATCGTCCACGTCATTCCCGACAGCCGGGCCGGTACCGCGGTATCGTCATCCAGTCGCACCAGCGGCTCGATCCCGGGTGCCGCGTCGCCACCCTCACCGTCGCCCTCCAGCATCGGCCGCCATGTCTGACCGGCGTCCTCCCGTACGCTGAAGCCCACGCACGCCCCGCCCAGCGCCGGCACCACCCACGCGATCGCCAGCCCGAGCGGGTCGACCACCCGTACGACGTCCGTCCCGGACCGCCCGCCCGGTCCAGGCGGGGTGCGATAGACCGCCATGCCGGCCATCGGAGCTGCCTCCTCACCGTCTCCCGGTCACCAGCCCACCGCCCCGTGACCTACAGCTGGATGTAGACCGTATCGCCCTCCACAACCACGGGGTAGAGGCGCAGACGCACCCGCTGGTCCGCCAGCATCCGACCGCCACCGGTGAGATCGAACTCCCACCCGTGCCAGGGACACCGCAGGATCTCGCCCTGGCGTCCCCAGCGGTACTCGCCGGGCTCCGAGGGCAGCGTGGTGCCGCCGATACGTCCCCGGCAGACCGGCGCGAGCTCGTGGGGACACATGTTGAGTGCGGCAACGTAGGTGCCGTTCACGTTGAACAGCCCGATCGAGTGCTTTTTCACCTCGACGAGCTTGCGCTCGCCGGGTGCGACCTCGTCGACCTTCGCCACGGGCCAGAGCTGCTTTTCACGATCCGCGGCCCTCCGCGCTCCGGTTTCCGCATTCATGCGATGCTCTCCTGCGCCGCCACGAGGGCGGGCCATCATGGTGATCCCTCTACGACACCGTCACCTCGACGCGGGCGGGCACGGGCAGACCGTAGAGCTCGGCCGCCGTCTCGCCCATCACGCGAGGCCGCAGCTCCTTCGGGAAGGAGCGCGCCGCGAAGTCGGGCGTGTCACCATCCCAGTGCGGGAAGTCGGTCGAGAACATCAGCATGCGGTCGGCCGGGAACATCTCGAGGATCGCCCGGAAGTGCGTCGGGTCGTCCGGCTCCTCCAGCGGCTGCGTGGTGAGCAGCATGTGGTCGAACACGTACTCGCTCGGCTTGCGGGTGAGCCACGGCACGGTGTCGCGCAGCCCTTTCCAGTTCTTGTCCAGCCGCCAGAGGATGGGCGGCAGCCAGGCGACGCCGCCCTCAACGAGCACGAACTTCAGGTCCGGGAACGTCACGAACACGCCCTCGGTGATCAGGCTGATCACGTGAGCGATGTAGCTCCCGGCCAGGTTGGTGTGCCACTCCAGGTAGCTGGACGGGTATCCGACCGCGGTGGGCGGACCCGAGACGCCGGCACCCTCGGAGCCAGGGTGGATCGCCACCGGCAGCCCCATCTCGACCGCCGCCTCGTAGATCGGGTGGTAGAAGCGCTGGCCGTAGGGCATGCGGGCACCACTGCCCATCAGGACCTGCACGACACCGGGGTGCCCCCCCAGCCGCCTGATCTCCCGCGCAGCGAGCACCGGATCGGCCTGCGAGACGACGATTGAGGCACGGTAGCGCGCGTCGGCCGGCAACCAGTCCTCGACGATCACATCGTTGATGGCCGAGACGACGGCCGCCGCGAAGTCGGGCTCCGGGGAGAGACCGAGCTGCAGGCTGGAAGCCGGGTTCAGGATCCCGTAGTCGATGTTGTAGGTATCGAGGAAGTAGCGCGACAGCGCCTCCGGACTGGCCTCGATCCGGTCCCCCTCCGGTGTAACGGCATCCGCGCGCATCACTCCGTTGGGGTTCCAGTAGCCCAGCTGACCGGGAGCCTGGTTGCCGCTGGCGTAGCGGGTGCGCCAGGGCTCGGGCAGGAAGTCGAGCATGCGCCGGCGATCGTAGGCGCAGTGGATGTCGGTGTCGACGAGGAGTGTCATGACGGGCATCTCTCGCTGGCGGTGGGAACGATCAGCGCCATTCCCGCCGCATCGGTAGACCCTACTGCGGGTCCACGTAGTACTGCTCGGGGTTGGTCGGTCCCGGTGTCGGGTAGAGGAAGCCATCGGGCATCATGGCGGGGACGTTGTGCATGGCGTTCCCGACGATGCCGTACCCCGCGGCGGGCAGGACGAGCCCCATGCAGTAGAACTGCTCCTCGGCGATCACGAGGATCTCCTTCATCAGCGCTTCCTGCTCGGCCATGTCGCTCGTCGCGTTGAGCTCGTCGTAGAGTTCCATCTGCCGTCGCGCTGCCTCGGGCGGCTCCTCTGGCTCGGCGTCGGGGCTGGCGGCCTTCGTGTACCAGAGCGCCCAGGGGATGGCGTAGTCCGACCGCGTCGAAAACGGCAGATAGTAGGGCGGGTTGAGGATGACATCGAGACCGCCGGCCCCCTGCCAGACGACGCAGTCGTGCTGGTTCGCGTTGCGACGCGTGTCGAAGATCGACCGATCCTCCGGCTCCAGCTGCGCATTCACGCCGACCTGTTGCCAGTAGGTGACGACAAGGTTCATGGTGTCGACCGGAGCCGACGCCCCGCCGGACGGCACCTCGACGATGACCGTCAGCCGCTCGCCATCGGGTCGCAGTCGCCAGCCGTCCGAATCCTTGTCGGGGAGCACCCGGTCGAGGTGCTCGTTGGCGAGGTCGACGTCGTACTCGGTGTACTGCTTGGCCAGCGTCTCGCTGAAGAAGGGGGTTTCGCGCCGGGGAGCAGCTTGCCACGGCTCGCCCTGGCTGACGAAGACGGCGTCGATGATCTCCTGCCGGTTGATCGCGTGCGAGAGTCCGATGCGGAAATCCTTGTTCTGGAAGATCTCCCGCATCACCGGGTCCTGGTGCGTGAGGTTCAGCGAGACCACCGCGTGGTTCATGATCGCCTGGACGGTGTCGAAGAACCGGTAGCCGCCGGACTCGCGGTTCTCTGCGAGCACCGCCTTGTTGCTGTCCAGGTTGATGTGACGGACGTGCATGTCGAGCTCGCCGTTCATCGCCTGCAGCAGCAGAACCTCGTTGTTCTGGACCTCGTTGAAGACGACCTCGTCGAGGTACGGAAGCTGGTTCCCCTCGGGATCGACCTTGAAGTAGTACGGATTGCGCTCGACCCGCACCCGCGTGCCCTCGCCGTAGGGCTCGGCAAGCTTCCAGGCATAGAGGGTGGGCAGATCGAGGTTCTGGAAACGCGCATCCGTCGATGTGCCGGGGATCGCGTCGCTCACCTGCTGGAACAACTCCACCCAGTTGGCGGCGCCGGCCTCGGCGACTCGCTGGTCGAGGTCCGTGGTGTTGTACGCCTCGTGGAACTGCTCGAGATAGTGTCGCGGGTACCGCGTCCAGATCGACCCGTTCGTGGTGGCCAGGTTCTGGATGAAAAGACCGTTCGGTTGCTCGAACGTGATCGCGAATCGCAGCTCATCCAGCTTTTCGACGGTGAAGGGATTCGCGCCGGGTCCGGTGGTGAGCTGTTCATTGCCGTAGACGTCCTCGGCATAGAAGAGGATGTCGTCGACCGTGAACGGCGCACCGTCCGACCACTTGTGCCCCTCGCGGAGGGTGAAGGTGTAGGTGCGGCTGTCGGCACTGGCCTCCCATGACTCCGCGATGTTCGGGATCACCGCCTCCCAGGCAGGATCCCAGCGCACGAGGTAGTCGTAGGCGACGGTGCGATCAAGCCACGCGAGGTCGAGCCCGCCGACGATCGCGGTGCGCCACGCCCCGCCGTAGACGCCGATCTGCTCGGTGGGCTCGACGACGAGCGGTGTCACCGGCAGCCGCTCCTCGACCGGCGGCAGCGATCCCTGGGCGACCAGGTCCGCCAGCACAGGGGCCTCGCGGAGCTGTGACGGCACCGCGGCGGCGGGCGTCTGCGCCATAGCGCGGCCCGGGACCGCCGCACTGGCAGCGGCAGCTCCCGAGAGGGCGAGAAAGTCACGTCGACTCAATGGAAGGTACTGACGCGGGACCCTGTTGGATACTCGGCGCATGGATCACCCCTTACACCCTCGATCTGGCGGAACGGTCGGCAATCGCTCGCGTATCTCCCCACACAACGGGGACGACGGCGTCGGTCGCTCGGCGGGTCGCTCGCGGCCACCTCCTCTCCAGTGCCTGGCAGCCCGTACGCGGAAGTTGTCCCGGTAGACACCCGTCCGAAGCGGCATGCGGTGGGAGGACGGGACGTGGCCAGGCAGATCGGCTCGGAATGAACACCGCCATCTTCAGGTCATGTATTTGTCGTGTCAATACGGTGAAGTGAGGGATCGCCTCGACCCGCGGGGACGTGCCAGGAGATCGCTTCTGGTGCGGATCGACTGCATCCGGTTGTGGTCAGGGTCGTCAGACCTGTCGCCCGGCCATCGTTCGCCATCCTGCCGTCGACGCGAGTCGGGGCGCATGGCCGAGTGGATCGTCGCGACCATCTGCCCGGCCGCCCGCAGGACGCCATCTGTGGGGACACACATGCGACGTCCTCCACCCACATGCCCAGCTCCCCCAGACATGAACAACCTGGGCATCTGGATCACCTGCCCCCCACGTCCACGGTCACGTGCCCACGCCTCCGCCCCTGAGCACCTGACAGGATCCCCACCGTTCCGGCCACATCGATCCCACATGCCCCAGATGCTCCAGATGCCCACCTGAGCACCTGGGATGGACCCCGCCGGCGGCGCAAACCTCGTGTCGGTCCGCATCCGCCCGGTGGGCGCTGCGCAACCACGGCATCGGGCAGCCGGAACGGGCAGAACCCCGACCCACGTGTAGGTCGGGGGTACCGAGAGCGGGTGGACAGGTCGGCGCCATCCCGGCCCGCACCAATGAATGGGACGCGCATCACGACCCCGCCGACGACCCACCGCACCCGGCGCTCGTTCCGTGGCGAGGCCTCACCAGGACGAGCGCCAGGCGGTGCGCTGCTGGAGGAAGTCCTTGAGCACGTACGAGCCGAGGCGGGTGGGGGAGGCGTTCATCACGCGCCCCCGGTTGATCCGCATCAGATCCTCGACGAAGCGGCTCATGTACGGCGACTGCTCCAGCAGGAAGACGTTGATGCGGATGTCCTCGCGGGTGCAGCGCACGACCTCGCGAATGGTCGCCTCGAAGGTCTCCCACGTCGGCGGGTAGCTGAAGTAGGGGTGACCGTTCTCGATGTGCGCCGTCGGCTCGCCATCGGTGATGACGATGATCTGCCGATTGCTCCCCCGCTCGGGTCGCAGCTTCTCCCGCGCAAGCTCGAGGGCGTGCTGGAGGTTCGTGCCGTAGGTGTACTCGTTCCAGCTCAGCGTCGGCAGGTCGGTGAGCTTGAGCGGGTGCGCGATCGAGGAAAAACCGATCAGCTCGAGCATGTCGCGCGGATACTTGCTGCGGATGAGCGTGTCCAGCGCGAGCGCGGCGCGCTTGGCGGCATCCCAGCTGCCGCTGTAGTACATCGAGCGACTCATGTCGATCAGCAGCGCCGTGGCGGTGGAGGTCCGAGCCTCGCGCTCGATGACCTCGAAGTCGTCCTGGGTGAGCCGCACCGGCGTGCCTGGCCCCTGCCGACTGACACCGTTCATGACGGTGCGTGGCAGATCGAGCAGGAACGGATCGCCGAACCGCCATGGCGCACTGGTGTCGGCGGCCTCGCCGGCCGTGCCACGCTCGTGGATGTCGTGCTCGCCCGCACCGAGATCCTTGAGCGAGGCGAAGATGTCCTGGAGTGCCCGCTCGCCGATCTTGCGAATCGCCCGCGGCGTCAGCTCGAGCCCACGGTCACCCTCGACCGCCCACCCATGCTCGATGAGCTGGTCCTTCAGGCGCGTCCACTGGTTCAGCCAATCGCGATCCTGCTCGTTGAGCACGTTGTCGAGCATCTCCTGCGGGATCCCCTGCAGATCATCGGGATCGGTCGCCGCGCGCAGAAGGGTTTCGACCTCCTCCATCTGGTTGGCGCGCCCCATCACGTCCAACGCCATGTCCAGCGGAATCTGCTCCTCGCCGTGACCGGGCGTCTGCTCGAACTGCCCCTGCGGGATGGGCCCGAGGTGCTCCTGCAGCCTCGACAGCTCCTCCTCGATGCCGGCGTCCCGCATGGCCTGCTGCATGGCGGCCTGAAGATCGGCCCGCTGCTGGGGCGAGAGGAGACTCATGAGTGCCTGGGCGGCCGCCATGCGCTGGCGCATCCGCTGGGCGATCTCGTCGAGACTCTCGGCGCGACCGCCGAACATGTGGCTCCAGCGATTGTTGAGCCGATCCATGTCGACCGGCTCGCCGCGCGCCTGCTGGTCGAACGCCTCGTTGAGCTCCTGCAGGAACTCCTTGAGGTCACCGCCCTCTCCTCCCTGACCGGCGTTCTGGGCGGCACCCATCAGATTGTTGAAGAGCGAGTCGGTGATCTGCTGGCGCAGCTGATCGAGCAGCTCCTCGAAGTCCTGGCCCGCCTGGCGATCGACAAAGTCGTAATCCTGCAGCTCGGTGAGCCGGGAAGCGACGTTGTCCGGGATGGCATCGAGCGTGTCGCGCTTGTTCTGGAGGAACTGGCGTGGCCCCGACTGGTCGCCCTCCCCATCCGCGGCATCGTCACCCGACCGATCCTGCCCCTGGCCGAGCCGCTCGTCGAGGGTAGCCCGCTCGCGATCGATGATGTCCTGGAGCCGCTCGGCGATGTCTCCGAGCACGGAGTCGAAGTCGTACTTGTCGAGCAGCTCCTGACGCTGCTGGCGGAGGCGCTCGATGAGGTCGCGCAGACCCTCCCGGGAGTTGCCATTGGGGTCACGAAAGCCCCAGCGGAACGCGCGCCGCATGGCGTTCTCCATGTTGCCGTCGCGGAGGAGATCCTCCGACATGGCGTCGAAGAGATCATCGGGATCGAGGGAGGCATCTTCGGAGCCGTCCCACTTGGTGTAGGTCCAGGAGGTCGGGAAATGATGTGGCATGGAAGCCTCCGGTAAGTCGAATCGCAGGAACACCCTCGATCTGGCACAGGATCCGACTGGGTCCGTCCTGAGCACCACCGAACGGTGTCGGACGATCATTACGAAGCCACAACCCAGGTGGTCGGACCGGCGATCGCAGCCGCCCAGCGGGCGACGATGGAGCACAGATTCGATGGCCGCCGCGCGACCGCCGAACCGTCTTCTGCCTGGGAAATCCGCCCAAGCACTTCCGACAAGGACCCGATCCAGGGTCGGTCGCGAGGGTGACTAGCGACCGTACGTCACCTCGCCGACGTCATTCACCCGGCGGCTGAGCTTCCGCATCTGGTGCAATCCCTCGAGAATGAACTCGACGGCGGAAGCGAGCTCGGCCGGGGAAGAGCCGGTCCCGAGCGACTGCACCACCTCCCGGAGCTCGTCGACGGCGCTGATCTGCGTGATGTAGTTGAACGAGCTCGCCTGGTCCGACGCGGTCACCGTGAGCCCGTTGTCGAACGCGAGCAACAGCATCTCGAGTCTGGACGGGTCGACGGATCGCAGGAATACGGTGCGAACAGCTTCGCCGACGAGACGGTCGAACACCTGGTCGTCGCGCCCCTCCCCGAACGTCTCGAGCTCGAGTTTGCCCATGGTGGCCGGCCGGATGGCCGGGAGATCCGAGATGCGCGGCACGGCGAGCTTCTCACCCGTGAGAACGGAGCGCCGCTGGGCGTTGGCGAGCAGCGCCTCGGCATTGGCCACCGTCATGCGCACGGAGACACCGCTGCGCTGGGAGACGTCGGGCGAGCGACGGGCCGTGTGGGAGATCTCGGCGACGACCTCACGCATGTAGTCGGGGAAGATGACCTCGATGCCGTCGGCAGCGAAGGCGTCGCGCTCCTGCTCGGTGATGTCGATCTCGTGCTCGATGGTGCGCGGATAATGCGTCTGGATCTGGGATCCGAAGCGATCCTTGAGTGGCGTGATGATGCGGCCACGATTCGTGTAGTCCTCCGGGTTGGCCGAGGCGACGAAGAAGACGTCGAGCGGCAGGCGCACGGTGAAGCCACGAATCTGGATGTCGCGCTCCTCGAGGATGTTGAGCAGCCCCACCTGGATCCGCTCGGCGAGGTCGGGAAGCTCGTTGAGGTTGAAGATGCCCCGATTCGTGCGCGGGATGAGCCCGAACGAGAGGATCTCCTCGTTGGAGAGGTAACGCCCCTCGGCCACCTTGATCGGATCGACCTCACCGATGAGGTCGGCCACGGTGGTGTCGGGAGTGGCGAGCTTCTCGGCGAAGCGACGGTCGCGATGCACCCATGCGATCGGAGTGTCGTCCCCCTTCTCGGCGACGAGCTCCTTGGCGAAATGCGAGACGGGAGCGAACGGATCGTCGTTGATCTCGGAGCCGGCAACCACCGGCAGCCATTCGTCCAGGAGGGCAACGAGTCCGCGGGCGAGGCGCGTTTTCGCCTGGCCCCGCTCGCCGAGGAAGATGACGTCGTGACCGGCAAGGATCGCATTCTGGAGCTCGGGCAGCACCGTATCGTCGTAGCCACGGATGCCAGGAAAAAGCTGTCGCTCCTCGCGCATGGCCGCGATGAGGTTCGCGCGCATCTCGTCACGGACCGACCGCGGCGTGTAGCCGGACGCCTTGAGCTCGCGCAGGGTAGAGACGGTGGGTGGGGTGGGCATGTTGTGATCCTCGGGTAGGGTCGCGAAGAAGGGACGAATCAGCCGTGCCGTGGGATGCCTGTCGAGGGAATGTCCTTTCACCGGGAATCGCTCGAGGAGCCAACCCGGGTTTCGCTGGTGGGTCCGAGTGTAGCGTCTGGCGATTATGTTGTCATTCCGGGCAGGAGCCCGGTTCGGTAGCAGATGTTCCGCTGCAGCGACCGAAACACACGCTCCATGCACGAAGCCGCGCCCGGCCCTGTGGGTCCAGGCGCGGCTGGTATCGGGATCCCGTGGTTTGGCTAGGCGCCTGGCGTGGCGAGGCTGTCCGAGGCGGGAGCCAGGCCACCCGGGATCACGATCGCGGTGATGCCGGTCGTCGCGCCGTCCCCGATAGGTACGAGATGGGCCGTGCCAACGGCACCTGAGCCATCAACCGGAACCAGGCCGATGGAGATCGCACCCGCCTGGTCCATCACGCCACCGATATCGCCACAGGCGATCACGTTCTGCTGCTCATCCATCACGGCGATCGCGTATTGGCCGGCGAGGAAATCATCGACCGTCAGCGCAACCTCCGTGTAGCCAGACGCTGCCGTCACCGCGCCGGGCGAGCCGCCCGGATCACCCTCGACCACGATCAGGGGTTCGAGCGGCTCGGCGGATGCCGACGCATCGAGGTCTGCACAGGTGCCGTCGTAGAGCGACGCCGGCAGCTCCAGCGCGATCGGTACCGGCAGCGGCACGCCGTTACCATCGTCCGGCGGCGGGGTCTCCCCAGCATCCTCGGCGGTGAGGAGGACCCAGATCGTGGCCCGGTCAGGGTAGACCTCGTATGACTGCGGGTTGGGATCGGCGAGCCAGCCGTCCGGCAATGTCTCCTCGTTCACGGTCACGTCGACCGTCCGAGGCAGGTCGCTCATGTCGATCCGACAGTGGCCAGGCTCGGTCTCTCCCGAGACGCAGGTACCGAGCTCCTCATCCGTATCCTGAGACGTCACCGTCACCTCGACCCCGTCGACGGGCTCGACCGCATCCGGATTCTCGTTGCAGCCGGGCGCCACGCAGAGGTTCACCATCACATCGACCGGAACCTCACCCTGGGCATCGCCCGGCACGACGTAGTAGTCGCACACGAGGTAGGGCTGCTCGACATCGATGGTCACCGGATACTCCGCCTGTGGACCACCGTCGCCAGCGGAGCAGTAGATGAACGACTCCTCGACCTGGTCATCTGGTGGACCGGCGATCTCGTACTGGCCGGGAGCAATCTCGAGCACGATATTACCGGCGTCGTCGGTGGCGCCATCGACCGACTCCTGGGTCTGGGTATCGATCGCGGAGAAGACCTGACCACTCAGGGGGACGTCGTGACAGGTGTCGTACCAGGCGTCGCCCGCGGGAATCTCTTCGCAGAGCCGTCCATGAATCTCGATCACGCCGGTCGACGCACCGGCAGGTGTGCTCTCCTGCGCGAGGGCCGTCTGCCCCGCAACTATGCCCGCGAGCGCCAGTGTCATGGCGATGAGGGCTGCACATGCTCGTACTGGTCGCATCATCAACTCCTTGCGAGAGTGAATCGCGCGTGTTCCGGGCCGGAATGGTGCGTGAGGTGGGGTCGCGACGATCGTGCAGCTCCGGCCCTGGTTCGACCTGGGTCCCATCTCCCCCAACGGTGTGACCTCCCGATCAGTTTCGATCGGCACCCCGCCTGGGGGTGGAGGAGAGGCCGCACATTCGGTTCCAGCGGCGAGGCAGCAGACAGATGAGAGCGGGATGCCACGGTTGCACCGGGCGACGAATCAGGACCACGGTAGAGTGTGCGAACCAGCGCGATCGGCCAAGGCGTGAGGATCGGAACACGTGAAGATCGACCTCTCACCGGCGCGCATCGAGGACAGGTCAGTGCTCCGGAACTTGCGCCAGCTCTACCTGTACGATTTCAGCGAGTTCGGCGGCGACGTGAATGCGCCCGGACGGTACGAGGACCCGTGGCTCGATCACTGCTGGACCGAGCCGAATCGACACCCCTGCCTGGTCCGTATCGATGGCCATCCTGCGGGGTTCGCGCTTGTCCTGACGACGATTGGCCATCGGGGCGGTGAGATCGGTTTCGCCGAGTTCTACGTCATGCGCACGTACCGCCGGCAGGGTGTGGGCGATCAAGGAGCTCGAGGCCAATGTCGCGGCACAGCCATCCTGGCGAAAGGTGATTGGAGCGTATATCGATGGTCCATACACGGAGCGGCTCGACACCGGGCGCGGACGCATCATCCAGGAGTTCACCGTTCCCCCAGGTCGCCATGCGCATCCGGACCCGCCGGCACCGTAACCTCGCGCTCCTCGACTTGCGTGATCACGCTGCTGTGGTCGCAGGGGCCGGAGGACGATCATGACACCGCGGGGCCTGTTCGTCGGGCTGGCGACGGTGGACATGCAGTACCTGGTGGACACGCCGCCCGCGCGGGACGCCAAGACGCCGGCCCGCGATTTCCTGATGGCGACGGGCGGACCCGCCACCAACGCGGCGGTCACGTTCGCGCACCTTGGCGGGCAGGCGCGGCTTCTCACCCGCATCGGCCGACACTCGCTCACGTCGTTCATGACCGGGGATCTCGCGCGATACGGCGTGGACGTGATCGACCTGGCGCCGGATTCGACGTCGCTACCCACCGTCTCCTCGGTGATCTCGGCACCCGCGACGGGCGAGCGGACGATCGTGACGCACCGGCCGGCGCACGACCTCCCAATCGACGCCGGGACGATCGATGCGGCCCTGCGCGATGTCGATATCGTACTGGTGGATGGACATCACATGGCGGTGGCGATCGCGGTGGCGACCGAGGCGAGCAGGAGGGGCATCACCGTGGTGCTGGACGGCGGCTCGTGGAAGGCCGGGATGGCGGACCTGCTGCCGGCGGTGGATATTGCGATCTGCTCGGAAAGCTTCAGACCGCCCGGGACACACGCACCCGAGCAGGCGATCGCCGACCTCGCCGGACGGGGACTCGAAGCCATCGCGATCACGGCAGGTGGCGAAGCGATCCGTCTGCGCGAGGGAGAGAGGACGATCGAGATCCAGATCGAGCCGGTGGAGGTGGTGGATAGCGCCGGGGCGGGCGACGTGCTTCACGGGGCGTTCTGCTACTGGCGCGCAGCCGGCGAGACAACCAGGGCCGCTCTGGCACGGGCGGCGACGGTGGCTACACGCTCGTGTCAATCGTTCGGCACACGGACGTGGATGGACCCCAGATAGAGTGCAGGGGAGAGGCCTGGCCCCTCCCCTGAGTGTCGCTGGCCGGAAACGCCGGGTTGCGCCGCCTCAGTCACACTGGTGCCCGCCACGATATGAGGCAGGGCTACCAGGCGAGGAAGCCCAGGTCGCGGGCGTAGAGCATCTGGAACAGGATACTCGTCGATGCCCCCGGCTGAACCGCCAGATCGATGATCACCAGCGGAGCCGACGGCACCGCCCTCACCTCGAACTCCGGGAACATCTCACGGTACGGTCGGGTCGTTGCGTCCGACAGATCCGTCTCCAGACGCTCCTCGATCACCGGCGCCGCCGCGCTGGCATGCTCTGGCGACAGGAACAAAGCCACCGCGACCGCACGGGCGTCCGGCACGTCTGCCGGCGTCTCGATGTCGTCCCCCACGAGCGGGCCTCCCGCCGTCGCGCCGAGAAGCGCCATGACGATTGGCGGCATCTCGCTCGTCTCGGCGATCTCGGTCGCGATCGCGCTGATGTCCGGTGTCGCTCCCGGCTCGAGGTCGATCAGCGAGGCGGGAACATCCATGGCCAGCATGGTGCCGTTGATGAGGATCACCGACACGAGATCGGACGGAGCCTGCTCGACCAGCGTCGAGATGCCGGCCTGCTCCACCATCGCGGGCGCCAGTCCGTTGGCAACGTCGAGCACGGCCACCAGGGCGGCCTTGACCGACGAGAAGGCGATCGTGCCGTCCTCCAGGAACGCGGCATGGTTCATGGCCGCCAGCTTGTAGACGAAATCCGAGGAGACGTCCTGCTCGAAGTCATCGCGCAGCGAGAGCAGGGTGTAGCCATCGACCTCAACCTCCCGGTAGCCGTTCGCCGTTAGCGTCGCGCGAATCGCATCATGGTCGAACCGGCCACGGTAAAGGGACAGGTGCATGGGCGGCAGATCCACCGACACCGTCTGGTCGGCCTGAAAGAGATCGAACCCGTAGTCGTCGCGCCACGAGTTCAGGTACTGGGTCGCCTCCATGGGCATGGCCAGCCCTCGGGTCGCGGCGTACCACATCGAGGCGGATTCGTCGTCCATGGAGTCCGGGGGCGTCACACCGGTGGTCTCGAGCTGAGCGGCGATGTCAGCGAATGACATCGTCAGCATCGCCGGGTTCTCGATGGCGGGCAGCATGGCAGGCACCAGCGCCAGCATGTCCGCGAGCCGGCTGGTTGCCCCGCCGGGTGCCGGTGTCGCGCCCTGCGCGAGCGCGATGGAGGAGGCGAGCGGAATCGCGGCGAGCGCCAGCCCGGCCGACTGGCAGAAGGCACGCCGATTCATGGTGTGACGCGTGGGTTGACCCTGCATGCGATGGATCCTCTCGTGTGTGTCGTTCGATAGTTGCGGGCCACCACATGATGGCCACTTCAGGCGAGGCAACAACACCGCCTGACAGACATTCCATGATTCAACGACGGAGCCCCGCAAGATGCGGAGCGGGTGGGGTGTCGGACACCCCACCCGCTCTCTCGCGTCCTCTGGTCGATGGTGCCACAGTCACCGGACAGCCGGTACCTCGCCGTCGAGCGCGACATAGATGCGTGACATCCCTTCCCTGTCTCGCATCCGATAAAACGCCGGGCGGAACTCCGTCGACATCACGACGTCAAGGTCGTGCGCGGCCCCGCCTGGCTTGACAAACTCGCTCAGCACCGCGTCACTCATCGGGCCGAGCTCGAGTCCTCGACGGTTGCGCCAGTCCCTGAAAAACGCCACCCGGTCCTCATCGGGCCACGACTCCAGATCGTGGACCTCGACTTGATCTCTCATGGTCGCCCCCAACCATGGATACGTCTGCACCCGCCCCATCACGCGGCCAGGCGCCGTGACTCGAAACTACGACTGTTACCCAGTCGAGCATACCCGAGAGCGGCGCGAGTGGGCAAGCAGGACGTGCCGATCGGGCACAGCAGCAGCGATGGCACCGGCATCACCCGGTGCCATCGCTGTTCTGGCATGTGGGCTGCACGAGGATCGACCGAGTCTATTCGACGTCGAAGACCTCCACCATGCCGAGCATCACATGCTCCTCTCCGGTCTCCGGATCGGTGACGAAGCACACCGCAGCGTACGTGCCGGGCGCGAGATCGATCGCGTACCAGGCCGTCACACCCGCCGACTGGTCGCCGGTACCGAAGGCGTCAACGATGTCGTCGAAGGAGAGCCCCTCGTCGGTGGGCGAGGCCACGGGCACATCACCAGCCTCGCTCTCCATCTGCGCCAGCGCAAGGATATCGTCGACGGTCGTGCCGGGCGGCACGCCGATCACGGAGAGGAAATGGGGCTGCTCACCTGCATTCGCGAGCTCGATCACCTGGGGACCGGCGGCGATCGGACCGCTCATCCCGAATGCGAACTCCGACATCTCGATGGTGACATCCGCGACGGAGGTGGGGAGATCGGCGGGCAGGTCACCGGTCACGACAACGGGCACCGGTGGCTGGGGCGCTCCCGGGTACTCCGCCCAGAAGACCCACTCGCCGGCGGTCAGCTCGACCACGGCGTAGGCGATACCGCCGCCTGGGGCGTAGGGACCACCGGCAACCATGGTCTCGTAGTACCAGTCGGGTGGTCCCATCTCACCCGCAACAGGCGAGGCCTCCACGACCTCGGCGGACGTCGATTCGTCCGACGGCGACACAAACGCGATGAACTCGTCCGTCGTCATGCCTTCCGGCACCTGGAGGAAGGCTCCGCCACCGGAGAATCCATCATCGGTGGCGTTCGTGAGGGCGATGACGTAGCGTCCAGCGGCAAGCTCGGACGGCACGCCCTCGAAGGCGGAGCCGGTCACGGTGATATCGAGCTGGGGGAGCCCCAGGTCAGCGAAGGGGTTCGGGGCGCCGCTGTCCGGCGTGGCCTGGGCGGCTACCCCTGATACCGGAACCGCGAATGCGACTGCGAGCAGCACGACAACGATCAGACGGGACACGAGGATGGCACGCATCTGGAACTCCTCTCGTCGACTGGCCACCACCATGGTTGGTGCCCCCCAGTATAGGAACGGCGAGAGAAGAACTTCCTACGTAAACTTGCGTAATTCTCCGCTGAATCGCGACGAATTTCAGGGGCAGTGCGAGCCGAACTCCCGATACCGGGGAGGGTCCTCGTCGTGGTACTCGCGACAGAGGGTGATGAGGCGGTCGAGCAGCACGGTGAAGAGACGCTCGCCCTTCTCCGCGCTGGCAACGAACGGGTCTCCCATCACACCGTGCTCCATCTCGCGACGACGTTCGGGGAATCGGGCGTAGCGCTGGACCGGCTTGCTGAACTTCATGCGCCACTCGTCCTTCACAGCGCGATTCATGTCGACGAGCTCGCCGCGGAGGTAGAGCTGGAGACTGGTCTCCCACTCGCCGCCATGACCGATGGTGCCGCCATCTTCCTCCTCGCCCCACTCGGCGAGCTCGTCGAGCGCCATATTCCAGTAGGTGAGCGCCAGCGCCCAGACATCCTCCTCCGCCAGCTTCACGGAGACGTTCCAGGTCGGGGCCTCGTTGCCACCGTGGCCGTTGAGCAGGATGATCCGCTGGAAGCCATTCGCCCAGAGGCTGCGCGCGATGTCGCAGAGCAGCTCGATGAAGACCTCGAGCCGCAGCGTGATGGTGCCGACCTCGCCCATGTTGTAGTGGGTGAAGCCATAGGAGACGGGCGGCGCGACGATGACCGGAAAATCGTCGATGGCGTCAGCCGCGCGAATGGCGAGATGGTAGGGGATCGAGATATCGACGTCCATCGGGCAGTGGGGACCGTGCTGCTCGACGGATCCGACGGGCACGATCACGACCGGACGCTGCTCGAGTGCGTCGAGCAGCTCGTGGCGCAGCATTTCCTGCCAGAGAACCTTCTTGCCGGATGGCGGTCTGACGAGCATCTCCTCGTTTCCTCCACGGTCGAGCGGGCACATTGCCCCTCAGCGCGAGCGATCGGCGGGCTTCCCGCCGACGATCCTCAATGCGACGATGGCATCACTTGCGAGACGGTATGGCGCGGCATTGAAAACGTCAATCCCGCGGTGCAGAGGAGGGTTCGATGGGGTTCTACGAGGAGCTGGGGGTCCGGCCGGTCATCAACGCGGCGGGGACGCTGACACGACTCGGTGGCAACCGGGTGTCGGAAGCAGTTCTGAACGCGATGGCCGAAGCCGCCGCCTCGAACGTGGTCATGGACGAGCTGCAGGAGCGTGCCGGAGCGGTGATCGCGGAGGTGACCGGTGCGGAGGCGGGCTACGTGGTCGCAGGGGCGGCCGCCGGGCTGACCCTGGCCGCAGCGGCGTGCGTGGCAGGGCTCGATCCCGCCGCGATGGACCAGCTGCCCGACACCACGGGGCTGAAGAACGAGATCGTGGTGCAACGTGGGCACCGCAACGCCTACGATCACGCGTTGCGTGCGGCGGGAATCACCTTCGTCGAGGCGGGCTACCTGGGCTATCCCGGCGCGGGCGGCACCATGCCCTGGCAGGTGGAGGCAGCGATCACCGAGCGCACTGCCGCGATCGCATGGCCAGTGCTCGACACGCCAGGCACGCTGTCGCTGCCTGAGGTCGTCGAGATCGCGCGGCGGCACGAGCTGCCGGTGATCGTCGACGCATCGGCCTCGCTGCCACCCCGCAGCAACCTGCGCCGGTTCATTGCCGAAGGAGCGGACCTGGTGGTGTTCTCCGGTGGGAAGGCGATCGGCGGACCACAGGCGAGTGGGATCCTGGCGGGTCGAGCGGACCTGATCGCCTCGGCGGCGCTGCAGCAGCTCGACATGGACGTGCGCCTGCCGACATGGACACGGAGAGGGCAGGTCGAGCGCGGAGAGCTGCGAGGCATCCCGCACCAGGGTCTCGGCCGATCGATGAAGGTAGGCCGCGAGGAGATCGCGGGGCTGATCACCGCGCTGCGGGAATTCGTGGCAGGTGACGACGACGCCGACCGGCAGCGGTGGGAGGGGCTGCTCGCCGGGATCGCGGCACCGCTGGAGGGTATCGACGGTGTGTGCCCACGTATCGTGACAGGGGCGAGCCAGCCGGTGCCACAGCTCCGGATCGAGCTCGACGAGGCCGTCCTGGGGGTCACCGCCTACGACGTGGTGAACCGGCTCCTCGATGGGGAGCCGCGAGTCGCGGTGTCGGAGTCGCGGGCGGAGTTGGGCGAGATCGGCGTGAACCCGATCGTGCTGACGGAGTCCGAGGCACAGATCGTCCAGCAACGACTGGTGGAGGTGCTCGGCGCGAGAGCGTAGCAGACGACAACCATCGCATGCACGCATCCGGCCGGCATCCGATGTGAGGAAACGGGCAAGGCCCCTCACGAAGATCAATCCATCGAGGCCGATTGCCGTAGCGCATCCTCGTACGAGGATGCGCGGGACCGAACCGGCGACGAAACGAATCCGCCAGCAGTGTATTTACATTATGTACGTACACTGGTATGATGGGCGTCTCAGCCAGCCCCGTCGTGTTGAACGTTCCGGGCGTCCGCCCGTCAGGCGTGGGCTGGACGACGCGCCGGTGAGGTCAGCCCCATTTCGACCCCGGCGCGTCCCCTCCCTTCCCGCAGGGATCTCGCAACCAGAGTCCAGTGCAGCCTCGCCACGCAAGCGCCCATCGTGCCACAACCCGCCTCCGAGTCGAAGCGGCGTCACCACCCATCGATCACATCGGTCGAAAATCGCCACCCCCATCGAGCTCGTCCAGGCGCTCACGGACCCAGCGATAGGCTCCCTCGTCACCCTTCTTCGCGAAGAACCGGAGCGCGTTGAGGACCGTGTAGAGCTGGTAGCACCGGATCCGCTCGTCGTAGCTGGTAACGCCGCGTCCCTGTGCCGTGGAGCGGTCGAAAAACCTGCCGGCCCAGCCACCGCCGGGATCCCAGAAGTCGAGCTGCGCGACGTCGTAGAGCGGATCGCCGTACCCGGCGTCCTGCCAGTCGAGCACGGCGGTGATCATCCCGTCCTGGGTGAGCACGTTGTTGTAGCCGATATTGCCGTGAATGAGGCGCCGCTCCTCTGGACAGTGCGACAGGAGATCGGTCATGCGCCGGTAGACCCGCTCGAAGACATCGCGTTCCAGAATGGTGGTCTCGAACAGGACGTGCCACCTGCCGAAGAAATCCCACTCCTCCTCTTCCCCGATCACCTGCTCGAGGTACCGTCGCCAGCTCGGATAGAGACCGTTGCCGTCATCCCCGGCCGGCCCGTACCCCGAGCTGCCTCGCACGTCCACGGTGTGGATGGCGTCGATCGTCGTCATGAGCGACGGAGCGAGCGCCTCCAGCCCGGTCCGGTCCAGTTCGGCCGCCGGTGCGCCCGGCATGCGACGCGTCACGACATAGTGGAGCTCGCCCATCTGGCCGCGCCGAACGATCGGCGGGACCGGGATGCCGGTGGGGCGCAGAAGGCGCTCGATAAGGGCCAGCTTCTCGACGTTCGATCCCAGTCGACGGTTGATGCTGAGAAAATATGCGTCGGAACCGGTCCGAAAGGCGTACGTTCGAGCCACCTGGCCGCCCTCGACCGCCGCCAGGGCATGGATCGGCTCGTCGAAGATCCCTTCGAGCAGGCGGGTCACGTCGTCCCGTGCCACAACCGGTCGCAGGTCTTTCACGCCGCCCCTCCTGTCACCCGGTTCGGTCTGCCTCGGGTGACGTTGGGCTGCACCAGAGGATCTCGCTACCCGGCACCTCCTCTATCGAGATCACGATGCCATTCGCCGCAAGATCACGACCCGAAACCGTCTCGGCAGTGCCACCGCTGGCCCGCTCGATGCGCCAGGTGCGATCCATGTCGGGCACGCGCGGGTGTACGCGGATCTCGCTGACATGGCCGTGATCGCGGAAGGCGAGAATGGCGAACGATACGTCCGAGGGGTGCACGATCTGCCAGGCGTCCCAGTCACCGTGCCACGGCCCGGTCAGCAGGTAGCGATCCCCGGTCAGACAGGGGCGAATGCGACGATATTCCGCGACGGCCTGCTCGAAGGTCGCTCGCTCCTCTGCCGTCCACCGCCCCATGAACGACGACACACCGAACGCGCCACCCATACGGCTGCGGAAGTCCGAGAGATCGCGGTCTTCGAGCGCCCACGTGTTGAGGTGCACGAGGGGCAGCACGAGCCCGGCTCCCTGGACGTGCTGGCGACAGATGGCGGCACGATGGGTGTAGTCCGACACCCAGTTCGTGTGCGTGTGACGCAGGGTACCGAGGTCGATCCGGTGTCCACCACTCGCGCAGTTCTCGATCACCAGGTCCGGGCAGGCGGCACGCAGCCTGGCCAGCACCGCGTAGAGTCCGTGGGTGTGCGCGAAGTGGCCGTCGGTGGACTGGTGACCGTGATCCTCGGCATCACACCCGAGACCGTATCCCATGTTGTAGTCCCATTTCAGCCAGTCAACGCCGTAGTCGCGCACGACCCGGATGATCTCGTCCGTCATCCATCGCTGCACCTCGGGATTGCCGAGGCAGAGATGCACGCCCTCAGGTCCGTCCGAGCCCGGTTTGCGGATCGGTCCCCCCCGGCGAGTCGCCACCCAGTCCGGGTGCTGGCGGACAAGATCGCCGTCCTCGTCGACCCGCTCGGGCTCGACCCAGAGCCCGAAGCGCATGCCGAGGGAGCGCACCTGCTCCCCGAAGGCGCGCAGGCCGTCGGGAAACCTGGTGAGGTCCTCGACCCAGTCACCCCAACCGGCGACGTACGAGTCCGGGCGACGGCCGCGGAACCAGCCGTCATCGATCACGAAGACCTCGCAGCCTGCGGTGGCCGCGAGCCTCGCCTCCTCGAGCAGGCGCTCCGCGTCGATGTCGCCGAAATAGGCATACCAGTGGTTGTACTGGATCCATGGCCAATCGGGCGGCGTCGATGGCATCCAGTACCTGGACACCCACCTGCGCCAGGCGTTGGCACCATCGTCGAGGTCACCCGCGAACCCGGCGAGCACAACCGAGGGAAGCGCGAGCTTCTCCCCCGGCGCCAACCGGTGCGAGAAATCGGAGATGCCGAAGGTGAGCCCGTTGTCCTCCCCGCTCCTGGCGATACCGAGCTGCCACCGTCCGGACCAGGCCATGGCAGCGAGCAGCCCGCCAGCATCATCCAGGAGCGCGAACCATGGCACGTGCTCTCCGGAGGAGCGGCCATCCGCCGCGGCCCCGACGGCGACGCGTCGCCCGATCTCATCGAGGTTCGTGGTTTGCAGCCGATAGCCGCGCGGTGGCAGGGACTCGTCCCACCTGCCACCGGCCAGGACGGCCAGGCTGGCATCCCCATCGCGAGGCACGGTCAGGTGCAGCGAGGAGAGGCTGCCGAGCTCGACATCGCCTCCCGTCCGGTTCTCCACCTCGATATCGGCAACAACCACCGAGTCGGGCTCGTACACGGTCACGGACATGACTACCGTCAGACCGGAAGGGGGGACCCGGCCGCACAGCCGCAGCGATCGGCCATCGACCACCGTCGCCTCGACGTCCTCGAACGCGACAGGCATCGAGCTGCCGGCGATGGCGAAGACCGGCACTGGAGAGGACACCCACTCCCTGCCGCCGGTCCGGAGCGAGACGAGGCGGGTATCGCCGCCGCGGTCGCGCTCCCAGCGCAGCGCGAGTACCGGTGTCTCGATCGCCCAGACGCCCGCCTCCGGCGAGGCGGCGATGGTTCCGTCGGACACCGCGACATCAACAGGACCTTGCACGGTCACATCCCTTCACTGCTGGCCGTGAACGAGCCATCACGGAGACACGATCACAACGAGCGCTCGACGGGCCGGATCGCGAGGACACGCGGTTGCCACGGGTCGAAACGGATTGGGAACGCGGCAAGATCGTCCTCGCTCCAGGCGTATCCGCCCGGATGCCTTACGCCGGTGTCGTTCCACACATCCCGCACCTGATACGCCGTCCAGGTCGAGTCCAGGCAGCTCCTGTCGAGCGCCACCCGCGTGTCGACCGGGTCGTTCGAGAGATTCACGAGCACGACCGCGACGTGCCCGTCATGTTCGCGAGCCACGGCGAAGATGGCGTCGTCGTCCGCCCGGACCGCATCGTAGTTGGGGGTACCGAGGCGAATCTCCGGAAGCGTCGCCCGCAGACGGGTCATCCGGCGAATGTCGTCCTCGACCCCGACCTCGCCCCCGACGAAGGTCATGTAGACCCCGCCGATCAGGGAGAATGTCGCGAGCAGCGCCCGGGTCGCCGGGAGACCGTACTGCTCGCGGCGCCACTTGAACCCCGGGAGCGGCCACCAGAAGGTGTCGTGGGAGTCGATGTGGCGTGCGGTCATCGCCCCGGACGGCAGCGCGGCCTCCTTGTCCCGGAGCCACATCGCGAGATCACGGGCATGGCGGACGCCCAGCGGGTTCTTCTCGAGGGCGAACTGCGGTCGCAGCACGGCATGGATCAGCCAGTGCTCGTCGTAGTTGTAGGTGATGTCCATCGTCTGGCGGAACAGCGTACCGGCCGGCTCGGTATAGAGCATCGCGTCCGGCTTGAGTGCCTTGATCGCCGGGCGAAGTCGCGCGAAATGCTCGACGCTGCCCAGCTGGGAGGCGCTGGCTCGCTTCTCCGTGGCGGGCGACCAGTTCGGCACCTCGTTATAGGTGGGAGCATCGAACCGGAAGCCGTCGATGTCGAGCCGACGCACGAGATCGAGGGCCGCCTCCGTGAAGTACTCCTGCCACTCGATGTTGGCGCCGTCGAATGCCTTGGTGTAGACACCGATGATGTCGCCGTCGGAGCGGCGCATGAACCACTCGGGATGCTCCGCGACGAGAGGATGCTCGCCCGGCGAGCCACCGGCCCAGTGCTCCTCGAAATCGAGGATGTGCCGGCTCCAGGCCACCAGGTAGTCCTGCCCCTGATAGGCCATGAATTCCGGGTCGGGCTCGATGTCCGTGCCCTCGTCCAGCCGGGCGAAGGAGGGACCGTTGCGCACGCGGTCCGCCGCGCGGTGGATGATCTCGGCATCGATCACCCCGTGCATCAGGATATCGAGGATGACCTTCATGCCGAGCGCATGCGCGGTCTCGACTACCAGCCGCAGGTCGTCCTCATCGCCGTACGAGGTCGTGATATCGCTGTAGTCGTAGACGTTGTAGCTGGGGAAGGGCTGGCGAGGCATGATCTGGATGCAGTCGAAGCCGAGCCCGGCAATCCGCCCGAGATCCCGGTAGAGGTCGCGCATCGTGGGGTAGGGGCTGTATTCGAAGCCCTTCCAGAACACCGAGGTGCCGATCTGGGCCTCGAAGATCGTTGCTCCCGGGATCCAGTCAGAGGTGTCGGTCGGCCGCGAGATGCCGAGCGTCGTGAACCAGTCGCGCATCGTCGGTCGCAGCTCGTCCCACGAGGTATCGAAAACGTCGAGCTCGATCCCCCCGTAGCGGATCCGCTCACCGTGCGTGACACGACCCGCCACGCCGGTCTCGACCGAGACCCGCGCCACTCCGTCGACCGCCTGAATCCTGTTGTATGAGTGCTCGGTGCGGGAAAAGGGCCACACGAGCAGCGCGACCCGTTCCTCCGGCTGGTGCAGGACGAGGATACCGGACCCACTGAAGGTGGCCTCGCTGAAGCTGACCTGCTCGACGATCTCGCTGGCGGGCACGCCCGCACGCATCTGCGCGCCGGGGGCCTCGACCAGCCAGCCGTCGAGCGATGGCGGCGCGACGTCGATCTGGAGATGCAGGTTCCGCAGCGTCGACGTGCCATCCATGTTCGTCGGAGACAGCACGACCTGCAGCTCGAGCCGCGGCGAGCTGCCACGGGAGCGGTACTCCCAGTCGACGTTCCACCCCTCGACCGCGGTGGACACCGTGTAGACCTCGTCGTAGCCGGCGAGCTCGTGCGGGATGTCTCGGTCGGAGAGCGTGAAGCGGAAGAGATCGGTCGTGTTGGCGTAAGCGAGCCCGAATGGGTCGCGGTCGACCTCGTCCCCCTCGGTCACCAGCGTCGCCGACAGCCGCAGGGGCAGCCGGTGCCCTCCCTTCGTCAGCATCGCGGTGGGGAGACCGGTTTGCCCATCCAGCTCGATACCCAGCCGACCCGTGCGCTCCCACAGGACGATCGCCTCGGGGTCCGACCGGTCCGGGATGGTCGAGGTCGCGGTACTGTCAATCGCCATGCATGCTCTCCTGCTCGAATCCGAATCTTCCGTGACACTGGTGCCGGCGTTGCCTGGACGGGGCCTCGCGGCATCCCGCTTTACTGCGACTCCGGGAGCGGATCGGCGGGCTCGCTCGGCCGCTGGCCGACGCCGGTCGCCGCCCATGACCGGCTGGGATCGTCGGAGATCACCACGTGGGCGTCGGGACGGTCGGTGAGCTCGGGAAGAAGCTCGATCCCGTGTCCGGGGACGGGAGGCACCGTGATCTGCCCGTTCTCGATCGGGGGCAGCTCCTGGACGAGCTCCCCATACCAGCCGCTGTAGAAGGCTCGCACCGTCTCCTGGACGAGGGCATTCGGTGCGTTCAGGGAGAGGTGGGTCGAGGCCGCCAGCACCACGGGTCCAGTGCAGTCGTGGAACATGACCGGCCGCTGGTACGTTTCGGCGAGGGCGCCGATCTTGCGCGCCTCCGAGACGCCACCCGTCCAGCTGAGATCGGCCATCACGATGCCGGCGGCGTTGCGGTCGAGCACCTCGCGAAACGACCAGCGCGTCGCCAGGGTCTCGCTCGCGGCGATCGGCACGCGCGTCGACTGCGCGAGCTCCGCCAGCGCATCGATGTTGTCGGCTTTCAGCGGATCCTCGAACCAGTACGGCCTGAAGGGCTCCAGCTCGGCGAGGATCGTGCGGGCCGTCGGGAAATCCCAGAGTGAGTGGAGCTCCACCATGATGTCCATGCGGTTGCCGACGGCATCCCGGATCTTCCTGAACGGCTCGAGCGCCCGGTCGAGATCAGGGGCGGAGATGTAGTGGCCGTTGGACTGCTCGGCATACGGGTCGAACGGCCAGATCTTCATGCCGGTGATCCCCTGCTCGAGCAGGCTCTGCGCGAGCTCGTCGGCCCGGTAGAGGAAGCCCTCGAGATCCTCGTATGGTCCCGGGCTCGTCTCGGCGCCGATTCCCCAGTTGGCCACGGCCTGGCGAGGCTGGCTGCGCACGTACCGATAACCGGCACAGGTGTTGTAGATGCGAATCGAGTCCCGCACCTTGCCACCGAGCAGCTGGCAGAGTGGCTGCCCCGTGACCTTGCCGAAGAGGTCCCACAGCGCGATGTCGACCGCCGAGTTGCCGCGCATCTCCGCGCCCGAGCTGCGGTAGCCAACGTAGCCGTAGAGTCCGCGCACGTGTCGATCGATCGCCAGGGGGTCCTGACCCAGGAGATAGGGGGCGACGGTCTCGTGGATATATGCCTCGACCGCACGCGCTCCGTAGTAGGTCTCGCCGAGCCCGGTCAGCCCCTCGTCCGTGTGGACACGGACAAAGAGCAGGTTGGGAAACTCGTCGAGCCGGATCGTTTCAAGACTGGTTACCTTCATGACGCCTCACTCACGATCCGCACCATGCGCGGATACAGGTCTGATCGCCGCCCATTCGCGACGAACGTGCTCTTGCCGATCCGAGGTCGACACCGGATCGGCTCGGGAAATCACGACTCTCGTGTCAGCGTCAGGACGTCCTCGAACGTGACGTCGCTCGCTGCCAGGCGCCTGAGCGCATCCTGGGCCACGAGATTCAGATTGCGATCGATATCCGCGCCGAACAGGGTGATACCCAGGGTCAGGTGCCCGGCCATCTCCCGGGAGGCGGCCTCCGCATCGCGCCGCTGGATGGCGTCGACGATTCGCTCGTGGTACGCCAGGCCCTTGTCCGACACTTCCTCGTCGGTGAGGCTGCGGAAGAGCAGCTCGACGATGTAGGGCTGGATCGCGTGGAACATCGTCTCCACCAGCGGATTCCCGGCGGCCCGCACGATCGAGAGATGGAAGGTGAGATCCCAGCGCACCCGATCGAGGAGGTTGTCGGTCTCGCGGCAGCTCGTGGCGGCCCGCGTGATCGCCTCGAGCTCCCTCGCACCCGCCCGCTCGGCGGCGAGGGCGCTGGCGGTGGTCTCGATCATGGATCGTGCCTCGATGAGGTTGCGTGGGGTGACCCTCGTATGGTCGAAGATCTCGATCAGGCGCTCGACGGCATCCGCCACCGTAGCCTCGCGCACCACCGATCCCCGCCCCGGCATCACGTCGATCATCCGGCGCTCGACGAGGGTCCTGAGCGCCTCGCGCACCATCGAGCGACTCAGGCCATATTCCTCGGCGAGCGCACGCTCGGATGGCAGCAGATCGCCGGGCTTGTACTCGCCAGATGAGATCTTCTTCGCGAGGAGGGCTGCCAGGTCCTCTCGCGTGCGTACGGGTGGCGACTGGATCATGGAGCGTCCTTCGTGTTCATGGATCTGTGCTACCGCTTGAGTCCGGTCAGGGCGACCCCCTCGATAATGTAACGCTGTCCAATGAGGTACACGATCAGGACCGGGATCACCGCGATGGCGGCCGCGGCCATCATGAGGGTCCAGTCGGTGACGTAGAGACCGCGAAACTGGTTGAGCAGCAGTGGCACCGTGAACTTCTCCGGGGTGCTCAGGAAGATGCGCGGGGTGAAGAAGCTGTTCCACTGCGCCAGGAAGCTGAAGATGCCGAGCGCGGCGAGGGGGGCCTTGATGAGCGGCACGATGATCTGCCAGTAGATGCGCCAGCGATTGGCACCGTCGAGGATGGCGGATTCCTCGAGCTCCTCGGGCAGGCTCTTGATGAACTGCCGAAGCAGGAACACCCCGAAGGCGCTGAACAGCGCGGGCGGCACGATGAGCGCGAGATGGGTGTTCAGCCAGCCGAGGTCCCGCATGATGAGATAGGTCGGGATGATCGTCACCTGGTGCGGGATCATGAGCGTGGCCAGGAACAGGATGAAGATCGTGTCGCGCAGCGGGAAGTTGATGCGCGCGAAGGCGTAGCCCGCCATCGAGCAGGTCAGCAGCTGGCTCCCGACGACGATCGCGGCGATGTAGAAGCTGTTCCAGTAGGCCCGGGCGAAGGGCAACGCGTTGAAGGAGTCCGGATAGTTCGACCACCGCACCGGGTCGGGGATGAGGTTGGGCGGTATGAGGAAGACCTGTCCGAAGTCCTTGAGCGACGTGCTGATCATCCACAGAAACGGGATGATCATCGTCGCCGCGCAGATGATCAGGACGGTGTGCAGCAGGAGATCGCCCAGGATGCGACGCACGCGATAGTGTTGGGGTGCTTGAGCAGGTTCGTGAATCTCGGTCATCGTAGCCATGTGGTTCGCTCCGTGAGGTCAGGCGGGAATGTCCGGTCGATCAGGCGTCGTAGTGGACCCATCGACGCTGGCCCCAGAACTGGAACAGGGTCACCGCCATGATGAGCGCGAACAGGATCACCGCCGCGGCAGAGCTGATCCCAAAGGTGAAGTTGACGAAGGCGAGCTCGTAGATGTGGAACACCATCGTGGTGCTCTCGTTGCCGGGGCCGCCGCCGGTCATCACATAGATCAGGTCGAACACCTGGAACGAGGCGATGATCGAGATGATCGTGACGAAGAATGTGGTCGGTGAGAGGAGCGGCAGCGTGATGTTCCGGAACTGCTGCCACTTCGACGCCCCGTCGATCTGCGCCGCCTCGAGATAGGTGGTCGGAATGCCCTGCAGGCCGGCGAGGAAGATGACCATGTTGAAGCCGAGTCCGGCCCAGACCGCCACCATCGCGACGGCGGGCACCACCCAGGTCTTGTGCACCAGCCAGTTGGGTGGGTCCAGGTCGAACCACTCGCGCAGGAAGACGTTGATCAGGCCGAAGTCGCCGTTGAGCAGCCAGAGCCACACCATCGAGATGGCCACCGAGCTGGTGATCGTCGGCAGGAAGAAGATGGTGCGGTAGATCGTCTTGCCCCGGACGCGGTTGACCGCGAGGGCGAGCGCCAGGGAGAGGATGACCGTGCCCGGCACGGCGATGGCCGTGTAGATCAGCGTGTTGATCATCGCCTCCTGGAAATCCGGATCGGTGAACTGGTCGCGGAAGTTCGCCAGACCCACGAACTCTCGCTCGCCGAGCCCGTCCCACGTCATCACGCTGAGAATGAATGCCGAGATCACCGGAACAACGGAGAAGACGATCATGCCGAACAGCTGGGGCGCGATGAAGAAGATGGCCCAGAGCAGGTCGCGCCGCTGGCGCCGGGTGGCCAGCATCCTGCCTCGCGTGCGGCGGCGCGCGGTGGGCTCCGCCTGCGGCTGGACGACCGGGATTGCCATGACCTGTGCCTCTCGATGTGGTGCGTCGAAAACCGGAGAGGCAGGACGGGACCGGGTGTCCCGTCCTGCCAAGCTGGCGCCGGCCTAGCCGGCGGCTTCCTGGATCATGGTGTTGGCGGTCTCGGCAATGGTGTCCAGGGCCGCCTGGACGTCGCCGCCCTCGAGCCACAGCTCGGAGAAGAGGTCGTTGAGCTCGGTCGAGAGTCCCGGTGTGCCGGCCTCCTCGGCGAGCGGGCCGTAGCCGACGTTGCGCGCGTCGAGGAAGTACTGCGCGTGCTCCGGAGCGGAGTCGGACAGCACGACGTCCTCCGCGCCCGCGATCGACGGCACGGCGTTGCCACCCTCGTCGAGGCGCTCCATCTGGCCTTCCTGCGAGACGAAGTAGGTGTAGAAGTCGAAGGCGGCGTCGACGTCACTGGGGCTGGCGTTCATGCACCAGTAGGCGACCGCCACACCCGCCGGCTCGATCTTGTTGCCGGTATTGGTCGGGTAGGGAACGATGTCGCAGTCGAGGCTCTCGTTCTGGCGGAAGAGCGGCAGGCCCCAGCGCCCGACCGAAACGAAGGCCAGCTGGCCGGACATGAACATCGCGTCGTCGCCCTGTCCCTCGGGCAGGCTGCCGGAGAACGTGATCTTCTCGGCGGCGATGTTGTCCGCCAGGAACTGGAAGGCCTCCATCGCCACCGGGTCCTCGTTGGCGACGAACTGCCCGTCGGCGTAGATGGTCCCGCCGTTGGCGGTGACCCAGCTGTACCGCAGGGCCCACCAGGAGTTGAGGACGAACGGGCGCCGCCCGGTCTCGGCGACGGCATCGAGGATGTTCTGGAACGTGTCCCACGTCCAGTTGCCCGCCTCGTAGGTGTCCGCCGGCATCTCCGTGATACCGGCTTCCTCGAGGATCGCCTTGTTGTACCAGAGCACGAGCGGGTTGCAGTCTACCGGCACGCCGTAGTACCGGCCGTCCGCGGTCTGCGCGGGGCCCCACAGGTCTCCGGCGAAATCCTCCGGTCGTGACTGGCTGGCCTCGCTGGAGAGCATCTCGGTCAGGTCCATTACGACCTCATTCCTGATGAGGGTCGCGATCTGACCATCGCCCACATAGAAGAGATCCGGGGCCGTGCCGCCGTTGAGCTGGGTGAGGAGCGACTCGTCGTATCCATCCGTGGGCACGGGATTGTAGACGGCCACCACCTCCGACTGCGACTCGTTGTAGGTCGCGGTGAAGTTGCGGAGGTTCTCGACCTCGCCCGTGTTTCCCCAGGACGTCCACGTGACCTCCGTCCCCTGGGCACCCACCAGCGGCACGCGTGCCATGCCGAGCGACGCCGCGGCGAGGGCGGACGCCCCCGCGAACCGGCGTCGGTTCAAGCGACCGGACAACATGCGAGACCCTGACGTTCGATGAGCCATGTCGTTACTCCTGCGTTGAACCAGCATCAAGCCGACCGAATGACAGACCTCGGTGACGCACGTCCCTCCTTCCGGGCCGCGGGCTCCGCCACGACCTGACGGATGCGGGAGACGATCCGATCGCCTCGCCTCGCACGCTGCTGCGCTCGACGACGTTCTCGGCCAGCGGGACCGAACTGGTCCTACTGGTCCAACCAGTGGATGATCGCTATCATATGAGCACGTCCAGGGAGCGTCAAGGGGAGAGATCGGGAATGGGGAGCGATCTGACCGGGAAGCACGTCGTCGTCACCGGCGGTACGGGCGACATCGGCCGCGCCATGGCCCTCGAGCTGGTGGACCGCGGCGCCCGGGTCACCGTGTTCGACGTACGGGAGCCCGACGACGGCAACCGGGATCACGCCGCGCTCATCGAGGCGATCCAGGCGGGGAAGATCGGGTTCGAGCCCGTCGACGTCTGCGACCGGGCTCTGCTTCGCGCGGCGCTGCGGCGCATCACGCCCTTCGACGTCGTGATCGGGAACGCCGGCATCTCGGCATCCGCACCGTTCCTCGAGATCACCGACGACCAGTGGCAACGACATCTCGATGTCAACCTGACCGGCAACTTCTACCTGGGACAGGAGGCGGCCAGGCTGATGGTCGACCGCGGGGTCGGCGGGCACATCATCTTCACCGGCTCATGGGTACAGGAGATCCCGTGGCCGGAGATCGCCGCGTACAGCGCCTCGAAGGCCGGTCTCGCGATGCTGACGAAATCGATGGCGCTGGAGCTCGCCAGGCACGGCATCCGGGTGAACGTCATCGCCCCCGGCATCGTGGCGGCGGGGATGGCGCGTTACCAGATGGAGAACGAGCCGCAGTATGCCCGCCGCATCACCAACGTCGTGCCGCTCGGGAGGCTGCAGACCACGGCGGACGTCGCGCGTGCCGCCGCGTACCTGTGCTCCGGCGATGCCGACTACATGACCGGCACGACCCTCCTGGTGGACGGCGGCTGCTCGCTCTTCCAGTTCGAGGGCTAGGCGAGCGTGCACCCGGGCGCCCCTGGCTCGGATATGATGGTGCGAGCGATCGGGAACAACCGGGCCACGACGCGAACGCACCGACACCACGGAGAGAAAGGGCACCCCATGCTGCGCACCCTCGTGCTGCTCGTCACCCTGATCGGAACCGCAGCACTCACGGGCATCGCCCATGCCCAGGAGGCGGCCACCCCCGAGGCGTCTCAGACCGCTGCGCCGGCACCCCTCGACGACAACGCCGCCGCTGCCTACTGCATCGAACAGGGTGGGGTGGTACGTGAGCGGGTGGCGGTGCTCAACCCGGACTCGCCCCAGGATCAATGGGTGGTGCTGGGCGCTTCGAAGCAGTTCTGCGAGTTCACCGGCGGCGAGGGCGCCGATCCCGACACCTGGATATCGATATCGCTCGACACGCTCTACGCCGAGACACCGACGCTCGCAGCCCTTGCCTACCTGACGAAGCCGGCGCTGCCCGAGATGACCGACGGCTCGAACCCCTCCGCCACCTACTGCCTCCACCTCGGTGGCGCCTACGGGCTGGCAGGGAGTCCGGGTGGCTGGGTGACCGACGCGCCGGCACCGGCGACCCAGGTCGAGAGCTACTGCGTCTTCGGCGACGGCTCGATGATCGACGCCTGGGGACTTACCTACCACACGGGCGATGTGATCCGGGGCGCCGACCTCGCCCCGATCCTGCGGTACCAGTCGGACACGCCGCCGAGCGTCTTTCCGGATCAGCCATAACGGTCGACTGTCGATCCCATCGACAACCTGACGAAAAGCACGGATCGGTGACGAAGCCGACCTCCCTCGAGCCGCGCCCAGCGATTGCGACTCGTCAGTCGCTGGCGGGATTCGGGATCGGGCCACCGGGCGACGACCGGCGCCGAAGCGACCTGGCCTTGGCCTGCAGGTCCTGGAAGTAGTCGGTCTCGGTGATCTCGGCGACCTGCCGCGCCTCCTGCGCCCGGTCGATCTCGATCTTCAGCTCCTGGACCTGGGCCTTGAGGCGCTGCTCGCGAGCCTGGACCTCACGCGCCATGGTCTGGAAGACGCGGGCGAGTTGTCCGAGCCCGTCACCACGACGCGCGACCCGCTCGAGGCTGTCGGGATCGAAGTCCCCGCTCTCGACCGAAGCCGCCGCGAAGGTCAGCTTCTCCACCGGCTTGGTCACCCAGCGCGACAGCGCCACCGAGGCCAGCGCGCCGATCGCGACCACGGAGAGGGCGACCACGGCGGCGATGACGAGACTCTCCCGCAACGCCTCGCGCACCTCGGTCGTCGGCAGGGTAACCATCACGGCGCCGGTGACGCGCCCATCGGACCCGAAGATGGGTGTCATGATGTGAAGCGAGGTGTCATCCCGATGGGTGATCGTCTCGCCGGAACTGATCGCCCAGCGGACATCGCGGCTGATGCTCGCCCAGGGTGACGTATCCGTCCCGCTGTGCGCAACGGTGGCGAAGTTGCGGTCGAGGATCCGGATGCTGGTCACCGAGTTGCCGCTGGTGATCTGCTCGACGAGCTGGGAAGGTCCCATCTCCTCCTCGAGCGCGGTGAGCAGGTCGGCGTTGGTGCCGATCTCGACGATGCGGGGCTGGTCGACACCGCCCACACCGACGTACTTGAAGATGCTCTCGTCGATCTCCCGCTTCTGCGCCTTCTGCACCACCGATGTCCTGTCGCCGGTCAGCAGCGGCCAGAACGCACTGGCCTGGGGCTGCTCCTGTGGATCGGGGCTGAAGGTGAAGTCGATACCCTCCTCGGTGGTGATGTAGGCGTGACCGTTCTCGTCCGTGACCCAGACCTCGTCGAGCACGGTCACGTCCGTGATCTGCTGGAGCATGTCCACGATCTCATCGGGGGAGTAACCAGCCTCCTCGGCGACGGCGACCAGGTGCGAGGTGATCGTGGCGCCCACGACCATCTGCTCGCCGATGACGTTCTCGACATCCCCCGGCACCTGGTCCGCGAAGCCCGCACTGCGCGCCAGCAAGCCGGCGATGGTGCGCCCGTCGGCCTCCGTCTGTTCGAGCAGCGCCTGCTGGCTGGTCCAGGTGAGGGCGCCCACGGTGCCGACCACGGCAACCACCAGCAGGGTTGAAACGAGAAGCAGGATCCTGGTCTGGAGCGTCATGCGGATTCACCTTTGGCGCGAGTCGATCCGAGGTCGGATTCGGAGTTCGTGAGCGTCTGCAGGACAGCGAGGTTCGATGGCACACCCTTCGTCGTGCTGCCGGACGTGGGCCGTATGGGTACGGACGGCTGATCGAGGGTGATCGAGAGCTCCCCCGGGGAGCCGCCCGCCGCCAGCACGACCGTGCCCCCCGCCAGCCGGAGGTCGATCTCCTGGCCGTTGTCGCCGCCACCGACCCACAGGCGGGCCGGCAGGCTCTCGACGGTACCGTCGGGTGTGACGCGCTTTGCCCACACCTTGACATCGGCGACCCGATCGGACGGCAGTGTGGTCGTCACACCGCGAAGGGATTCGAGGGCGAGCGGGGCCACGGCGGATGCCCGAAGCTCCCTGGTACCGTCCAGGTACTCGAGACGTATGTCCGCCTCGGCCCGCATGCCGCCGGAGACGATCTCGAGCGCCGGCCCCTCACCGCGTCGCCGGTCGTCCCGAAGCATGAGCACCGTGCGAGAGGCGAACGCTCCGCGACGGATCGCCAGTGCCGTGACCACGACCAGGATGACAGTCGCGACGATCGCGGCGGCGCGCTCCATCGGCTGGTCCCAGATGAACAGGCCATGCAGGAGGATCCCGAGCAGGAACAGGACATAGACCGTCGCGATCAGCACCGGCCAGCCAAGGACGCGACTGACGACACCCGGCGCGATGTCGCCCTTGCGCCTGCTCGATACGATCAGGAGGCAGGGGAAGATGCCGGCGAAGATGGGGACGGCAATGACCCCGCAGAAGCTCAGCGTCTGGGCGAAGGACGCCCGGTCGGTGAGCACGAGCCATTCCGTGATCGTGACCACGAGCAGCAGCGGGGCGAACTCGATGATGCGGCGTCCGATATCTCCCAGGAGGAACCCGACCGCCCTTCTCCCGGCATCGCGCACAGCCTCACCCGTCGAGCCACGACCTCGGGCAGGCACCCGATCAATCGCCCGGTCGAGCAGGGGCGACACCTGCCTGGCGCGGCGCCGCGCGACACTGGCGCGGTAGAGCGTCTCGCAATTCCTGGCAACGGTGCGCACGGCACCACGGTCGACCAGGCTCCGCAGTCGCTCGGACATCGTCTCCTCACTCGCTCCGGACCACACTGCTGCCTCTTCCAGGGTGACCTGCCCCTGCCTCAGCATCCATCGCAGCAGGTCTGCGTCCGGGTCGCCATCGGGATCGGGATCGAGCAGCCCCGCGAGGTCGATCCCCGGTGAGGACCAGTCCCCCTCGTACGCCGCCTGCATGTTGGAGATCACCTCGAGCCGCGCCTGGTCGCCATCGGCGGATACGACCCGTACCGTCAGCTCACGCCCTTCGAGTACCGAGTCGGGGAGGCGATCGAAGCTCCCCAGCACGTCCCACGTGTCGGTCACGGTCTCATCGACACGCTGAACGCGACCAGATGCCCGTGCCTGGGCACGAACCTTCGGCCGGTCACCGTCCAGCCCGAGGTAGGTGAGCACGATCCGCGGACCGCGTCCCTCGCTCCTGCCGCGCGGCACGAGCACGATGCGTCCACTCTCGCGCGGCAGGAGCACCACGGGCCGCACCCTGTGCGGAAGGCGCTCACGGACCGCGTTGATGAGGCAGGTCGCCATGTGGATCGCCCCCATGCCCATCGCCAGGACGACGAACACCGTGCCGAAGATGTGCACGGCCGGTCCGGCGACGTCGGCGAGCGGCTGGAGCGCGGTACCGGCCTCGCGCTCCATCACCTCCGGGGAAACGGCGCCGTTTGCGCCGAGGATCCAGGTCGAGTAGATCGCGATCGCCGTGACCTGGGCTGCCGCCACGCCCCAGATCAGCGCGCGTCCACTGGGATCCCGCTGCAGCACCACCGCCGCGCAGTTGCCCACCGAGGTATGCCCGAAGTACGAGCTGAGGATGACGCCGAAGATGAGCCCCAGAAAGCCGAGCTCGAAGGGTGTGTCGCCGAGACCGGGCACCTGGACGTGCGTGAGGTTCCCGCTGCTCACGTGAGCGATGCCGAGCGCGGCGAGGGCGATCACCAGGGACATGTTGACCGCACCGATGGCGAGCGCGGACGCCACGGTGGAGCTCATCGAGTCGCGGCTGACGATCCAGGCGACCACCACGAACAGGATAGCGACCCAGACCGGTGACGCGAGCCCCGATACGCTCGACAGGGTCGTGGCGAAGCCGATCGCATAGGCGATCGACATCACGACAGCGATGGTCACCAGCGCGATGGTGAGCAGGAACGCACCGGCGACACCGAGGTACTGGGTGACCATGCGACCGAAATAGGCGCCGCCGTAGCGGATGTTGGCCGTGCGCGATGCCGTCTCGGCGAGCCAGGCGACCGTGAGCACGTTCACCAGCCCGAAGACGACCAGCATGACGATGCCCGGCACGGGGCCGACACCGGCCAGCGCGATCGGCAACGCGAGCACGCCGGCACCGACCGTCTCGGTGAGGGTCAGCGCGAACGCGGCCCAGAAGGGTGGCAGCGACTCAAGTTTTCCGGTCGCAGCCGACCACGCCCATCGCAGCCGCGTGCGCAAGGACGGCCGTGTGGCGTAGATCGACTCGAGCGGCGTCTTGTAGAGACGCTGGTAGGCATCCCGAACGGCGTCTGTATCCATGCCGAGCGCGTCACGCAGCTGGGTCACGGCACTGGCAACAAGGTCGTACTTGTGCCCCATCGTGTGGGCCACCGCCGCGCGGAGGCGGGGGTTCTCCGGCACGAGGTCGGCCCACTGCGGAGCGAACCGCTCCAGATCCTGGATGGTCGGCTTGAGCGGTGGCTCGCGACCGAGCGCGAACGCTTCCACATAGGCCAGCTCACGCTCCTGGGTGACGTCCTCGGTCCGGAACCGGTCCATGGCGTGACGGGCGCGGTCGACGAGGTGGGCGGTGCTGCTCTCGATCAGGAACAGCAGGGCCGCGGCGCGCCGGGCCGGCAACCCGCCCAATACCTCGTCCCGGGTCAGCAGTACCTCGTCGCTCATGACGCCACCCTCGGACACGTCACCCGCCTCCCGCGCCTGTCGCTCCGGCGTCGGTGGAAGCCAGGAGCGCATGGACGTCCGCGGGACGCTTTCGGCGACGCGCCTTCTTCGGCTCCTTCGCAGGCGAGGCGGGCTGGTCGAGGGAGATCTCCAGCGAGCAGGGATCTCCCTCCCGCAGCAGCAGCGCCATCCCGCCGGCAAGCCCGAGATCGAGTCGCCGCTGCTCCTTCCCGCAGACCAGTCGCAGCTGGGCCGGGAGCCCCTGAATCTCCCCCTCGGGCAGGACCCGGTTCGCCCACACCTTGATATCGGGAGGTGTGTCCGGGGAGAGTCTCGCCAGCACGTGCTGCAGGCGGGTGAGGTCCCCGGCGAACGCGACCGAGCCGTCGACTTGCCGGACACCGTCCGAGAAGGCCAGCTCGGCGTTCGCGGCGGCATACTGCCCGCTGGACACGACCTCGAACACCGTTCCGCCGCCGGGACGCCGGTCCTCGCGCAGGGTAACGACGGTACGCCGCTCGAGCGCTCCCTGCCGGATCGCGATGACGGACACCACGAGCATGACGATCGCGACCACGACCGCCAGGACCCGCTCGGCAGGTCGCTGCCAGACGAGGATCCCGTGGAGCAGGATGCTGACGAGGAAGAAGACATAGACGGCGGCGATCAGCCAGGGATGACCGAGGAAGCGAGAGACGAGGGCGGGCACGAGGTCGCCCTTGCGCCGGCTCGACGCAAGCAGCAGGCAGGGGAAGACACCGGCGAAGACGGGCACGGCGATGGTGCCGGAGAGACTCAGCAGTCCCGTGAACGTGGCTCGGTCGTGTGCCACGAGCCACATCGCCACGGGCACGATCGCCACCAGCGGACTGTATTCGAGCACGGTCCGCACGCGATCGCTGTGCAGCCAGCCGGACACTCGGGCCGTCCAGGTGCGGATCAGGTCGTGCAGTGCCGTGCGACGGGCCGGCGTCGCTGGCGTGTCGTCGAGATGTAGCCCATCGGGCACATGGCGCGCACGGCGGCGGGCAACGGTGACGCGATACCCGACGCCTCCATCGTGGTGCATCTCGCGAACGGCGCCACTGCGGACAAGCGTGCGAAGCCACTCCTGCATCTGGTGGTGATCCAGCCCCGCCCAGGCGGCGGCCGCATCGAGGCTGACCTCGCCCTGCCGCAGCATCCAGCGGAGAAGGGCAGCATCCGGATCGGGCTCGGAGCCGGGACCACCAACGTCCAGGAGACTGGCGAGATCCAGACCCGCAGTGGTCCAGCTTCCCTCGAAGTGCATCCGCATGCCCGTGGTGACGAGCAGGCGCACCTGCCGGTCATCCATCGTGATCGCCGCGACGGTGAGATCGAGCTGCTCGAGGGCCTCGGCGGGAAGGACGTTCCTGCACGCCTCACGCCCGCTCCAGGTTGCGGCTCCCGTCCAGTCGGCGCGGTAGACGCGTCCCTCGATCTGCGACTGGATCCGGAATCGCGGCTGGTCGCCAGCCAGCCCGAGATAGGTGAGCACGAACCGGGGGCACCGGCCCGGCTCGCCGTGGCGCGGCTCGAAGGCGAGGCGCGCCTGGCCCTTCGGCAGCAGCACCACCGGATGGGAGCGGCGTGGGAACCAGTCGCGCATGATGCTGAGCAGCACCTCGGCCTTGTGGGTCAGGGCGGAGCCCATGGACAGGACCACGAAGAGGGTACCGATGACTTGGACCGACGGACCGGCCACCGAGGCCAGCGGGCCGAGCGCGGTCGCCGCCTGTCCCTCCAGCACATCGGGCGAGAGGGCACCGTTGATGCCGAGGATCCAGATCGCATAGACCGCGATGGTGGCAGCCTGGGCTGCCGCCACGCCCCAGATCAGCGCGCGACCGGTGGGATCCCGCTGCAGCACCACCGCCGCGCAGTTGCCGACCGAGGTGTGGCCGAAGTAGGCGACGATCAGGGCCCCGAACACGAGTCCCAGCACCGAGAGGTCGAAGGGGCTGCCGCCGATACCGGGCAGCTCCATATGGGCAAGGTTGTCCGCGTCGATGTGCGCGAAGCCGACCCCGGCCAGGATGAAGATCAGGGCGAGGTTCACCAGCCCGAACACGAGCGCGGTCGCCACCGAGGCGTTGATCGAGTGCTGCGACGCCAGGTACCCCGCGATCAGGAAGAGGACCAGCACCCAGATGACACCGATGACACCGGTGACATTCGCAAGCGTGGCCGACACACCGATGGCATACGCCAGCAACCCGACGACGGTGTTGACGAGGAGCGCGAGGGTGAGCAGCGACGCACCGGCCCCACCCAGGTACTCCTTGACCATGCGCCCGAAGTACGCGCCACCGTAGCGGATGATCGCCGTGCGCGCGGTCGTCTCCGCCATCCAGGCGACGGTCAGCACGTTGACCAGCCCGAACAGCACGAGCAGCATCACGGCCGGCAACGGCCCGACGGTCGCGAGGGCGATCGGCAGGGCGAGGATGCCGGCACCGACCGTCTCGGACAGGGTCAGGGCGAAGGCGGTCCAGAACGGCGGCAGGGTTTCCAGCCGCGTGCCCATCGAGGCCCGTGCCCACCGCAGCCGCGTCGCGAGGGACGGCGCCTCGGCGTAGATCGACTCGAGCGGCGTCTTGTAGAGACGCTGGTGTGCGTCCCGGACCGCGTCCAGGTCGAGCCCCAGGGCGGTCCGCAGGCGCGGGACATCCCGAGCGGTGAACTGGTGCTTCTGACCCAGGGTATGCGCCACCGCCGCGCGGAGGCGGGGGTTCTCCGGCACGAGGTCGGCCCACTGCGGAGCGAACCGCTCCAGATCCTGGATGGTCGGCTTGAGCGGTGGCTCGCGACCGAGCGCGAATGCCTCGACGAACTCGAGCTCCCGCTCCCGGTCGGCCTCCTCGGTCCGGAACCGGTCCATGGCGTGACGGGCGCGGTCGACGAGGTGGGCGGTGCGGCTCTCGATCAGGAACAGCAGGGCCGCGGCGCGCCGGGCCGGCAACCCGCCCAATACCTCGTCCCGGGTCAGGAGAAGGTCACTCGCCATGCCAGTGTCCCCTCGCCGTGGATCGTCGTTGTCCGTGCCACTCACCTAGCTTTCACCAAGGTCATCGAGGGCGCGCCAGAGATTCGGAGGCAGTCGCCGCTGGGAGCGGATGTCGGGCCGGGCCTGGAAGCGCTCGTCCCCGGCCGCCTCGATCCTCGTGACGAACCCGCGGTCGACGAGGTCATCGACGAGCCGGCGAGCCCTGCTCTCGTCCGCATCGAGGTACTCGGCGACGTCCGAGAGATCGCAGCGATCGCGACGCATCATCCAGGTCACGAGCTCGCGCAGCGGGCTGGAGAGCTCCAGCACATCCGCCATGCTCCCGCCCGCGGGCTTCCTGCGACGACCGAAGTCCAATCCTTCCAGCTTGTCCATCCGTTGGCCCGCCTCTCATGGACGGCACCGCGGTGCCGCTCGCTACCCGACCAACTGGTCCGCGACCTGGCGGATCTCGTCCGAGATCGGATGATCCGGGTAGCGGAGGACGAAGATTCCCGAGCTCGCCAGCGCCATCATCTCGTCGGAGTGCGGGAGCACGGCCGCGACATCGCAGGAATATGCCTGCTCGGCACGCTCCCTGACAGAGTCCGGATCGAAGACGGACGGCACCTTGTTGAGCACCAGGCACATCTTCGGGACACCGAGCTTGCGTGCCACCTCCACGGTGACGCCGGTCCCCTGGTAGTCCTGCTGATCCGGCCGCAGGATGATGGCGAGGGCATCGGAGACCGCGATCGAGAGCAGGGTCTCCTCGTTGAGACCCGGGTGGGTGTCGATCACCAGCACATCGAGGTTGAGGTTGTCGATGAGGGCGTGGAAGCCATCGTTCAGGAGGCTCACATCGTAGCCTTCACGCAGAACCCGGGCGATCTCACCGGCCCGGATGCTCGAGGGGATCAGGTAGATGCGACCAGGCAGATTGGCGCCGAGCTGATCGGTCACGTCGTAGGCCGTGTCCTCGATGCTGCACTCGCCCCAGAGGTAATCGTTGAGCGAGTGCTTGACGCGATCCTCGTTCATGCCGAAGAGGACGTGGATGCCGGGCGACTGGATATCCGTGTCGACCACCCCCACGCGGAGACCACGGGCGGCAAGGTCGGTCGTCACGTTCGCGCTGATGTTCGACTTGCCAGTCCCGCCACGAAACGAATGTATGGATACGATGCGTCCCATCTCGCTCCTGATTTCCTCTACTGCCCCTCGGTCCGGTCACGGAGCGCATCGCGGCGGCGAGGCGCACTGCGGCCGATGCATGCGGATCACCGGCGGGACAACGATGCTCAGTTCGATCTGCCAATCGCAGCCGGGCCCGGGATGCACGCGTTGCAACGTGAAGACACGGCGGCTCTGTCCAAGAATTTCCCAATGAACTCAATGATACGTGGCACATGAAGCGTGTCAACCGCACCGCGAGGCAGGTCGGGACGGGAGGAACACGCGAGACGGTGTTGACGCGTTCCAGCTGGTGCCCGACCTCCGTCAGGGCATGACGGCGGAGAACGGCCGGGGGTCGATACAGGGCCGGCCGGTTGGTCCTCGGTTCGGTCGCCTCCCCTCGGGGCCGCTCCGGTCAGGCTGTGACGCCTGGGGATGGTACGGGCCGGGCGGACTCCAGATAGCGGGCGAGCAGCGTCACGGCCTGGTCGATGTCGGTGATCGCCGACGTCTCGTTGACCGTATGGGGGAGCGCGCCGGGCGCTCCTCGATCACCCCGGTGCGGTCGAGCCGGTGCTGCGAGATCCGCAGGTAACGATCGAGGGGCCGTGTGACCTCGCGATCAACATCGCGACGGTCGTCGCGGGAGCGGCGGTCCACATCATCCGCTACGTCGACCGCGAGGACGAGGACCGGGTGCCGGTGCTGGACGAGCTCAGGCTCGCCGTGCGACTGCCAGAGGCGTTCAGGCGTTCGATCGCGCCACGTGCCTCGACCCGGCCGGCCGGATGACCGTCAGCCTGTCGCGCGAGGGTGACCGGCACCTGCTGACGTTGCGCGATGTGCCGCTCTCCGGCATCGTGCTGTTGAGCCAGCATCCTGATGCTGGCAGGAGCGCGTAGGGACGGATCTGCGAAGCAGCTGTCCGCCCGGCCGCCCGCAAAGCGGCACGTCGCCGGTGGCGCTCGTATCGCGAGCTGAACGTGCAGGGATTGGGTGGAGATGTCGTGGCATTTCCAACCGGTTCGAGATTTCTCCACTCCGCGTGACGACGTACGCTTCGGTTGAACTCACGGACGGCGATTGCCGCACTGCTCGGATCCCTCCTGTTGTCCATTTCGACATGAAGCTCTGGCGGCATCGCCGCCTTTCACAACGTATCGACGAGGAACGCACATGCGATACAGCCAGCTGATCGCCCCGCAGCGATCGGAGATCGTCCAGGCACCGGACCGGGATCCCGGTCACGGGGAGGTGGTGATCCGGGTAACGGCGTGCGGGGTCTGCGCCTCGGAGCTCCATCCCTGGCACGACGGCGTGCCGGCCTATCCGCACCGATTCGGCCACGAGCCGGTGGGGGTCGTGGCGCGGGTGGGGCCAGGGGTGGAGCGGTTTGCGGTCGGGGACCGGGTGACGGGGCTCTTCACCGGCGCGTTCAGCGACACCTGCATCGCGAGCGAGGACGTACTGCTGCCGGTACCAGAGCGTCTGGCGGACGAGGGCGCGCTGGGAGAGCCGCTCGCCTGCCTCGTGAACGCGCAGCGACGAACCCCGATCGAGCTGGCGGACCGGGTCGCGCTGATCGGACTTGGCTATATGGGGCTGGGGATGTTGCAGTTGATCAGGCTGCGGGGACCGCGCGCGATCGTCGCCATCGATGTGCGCGAGGAGGCGAGGAACCGTGCGCTCGAGCTCGGCGCCGACGAGGCCCACCACCCCGATGAGGTGCCCGACCACTACCATCTGACGCGATTCGGCGACTGGGACAGCGATCGCGGTCTCGATGTCGTGGTGGAGGCCTCGGGCACGCAGCCGGGTCTGACGCTGGCCGGGCGGCTGGTGCGGGCACACGGGCTGCTGTCGATCCTCGGCTACCACCAGGGCCGGCCGCGTGAGGTCGACGTCGGGATGTGGAACTGGAAGGCGATCGACGTGGTCAACGCGCACGTGCGGCGACGCGAGGATCTGCTGCGGAGCATGGAGATCGGGCTGGCGCTGGAGGCGAAGGGACTCATCGACCTGGGGAGTCTGGTGACGCATCGGTTCGGCCTGGAGGAGGTCGATGCGGCGTACGCCGCGCTGCGGGACAAGCCCGAGGGGTTCATCAAGGCGGTCGTCACCCCGTAGGGCCGCAGTCCCTCTCGACAGGACGGAGAGCCCCGAGCCGGCCTGGCAGGCCGGCTCGGGGCTTTCCGGTGCCGCCGTGCGTCGGCGCGGACATCATTTCCCTTCGCGCAAACGGAACGCGGTTGATCCGTTGCCGAACCGCCACAGGGACTGCTCCATCGCACGGCCACCACAGATGGGGTCCTGCCACACGGTGGTTACCCGAAGGCCGACCAGGGTCATCGATTCACCTATGCCGTATCGGGCGCGATGGACCACATGCTTCGCCGGGAGCACCCGCGCGGCTCTCCGGCATTGCACCCACCGAGCGGGCATGGGTCGAGGCAGGATCGGTCCGTCCACCCCGATCGCAGCCTCCACGATGCAACGCCCTGTGCTGCATGCCCCGATCCGGTCATATCGCATCCGGCGAACTCGCACCGCCTCTTGCATCCAATACTCTGTGTATTGTATATTCTTGACCATCTCGACAACGCAATCATCCCGCCACCGTGTACATGGGGACAGGACTATGGAATCCGCGCGGCATCGGACGCTTACGTGGCGCGTCTATCAGGACATCGTCCAGATGATCTCGTCGGGTCGGCTCCCGGCCGGCACCCGGCTCGACGAGCAGCAGCTCGCCGAGGAGCTCGGCGTCAGCCGTACACCGCTTCGGGAGGCCATCACGAGGCTGGTCAAGGACGGCCTCGTCGAGAACCGCCCCTACCGCGGCAACTTCGTTCGCAGGTTCACGGCGGAGGAGGTGCACGACCTCTATGAGGTCAGGAAACAGCTGGAATCGCTGGCGGTGCGTCTGGCCATCCCGCACCTGACCGAGGATGCGATCGCCGAGCTGCAGGGGATCCTGCGCGAGATCGAAGCCGCCCTCGAGGCAAGGGACCTCGAGGCCTACGGTCTGGCGGATCAGCAGTTCCACGAGACGATCGCACAGCTCTCCGGCAACACCACCCTGATCACGATCCTGCATCAGCTCGGCGGCCAGATCCAGCTGGTCCGGACGATGGCGAATCAGAACCCGGACGTCGTGGAGATCACGGCGATGGAACGACCGGAGATCGTGGACGCAATGGCCGCCGGAGATGTGGAGCGGGCCACCCACCTGATGGAGGAGCACATCGAGCTGGTGCAGCGCTACACGACATCGAGATTCGATCCCGCGTCGTCGCAGACCTCCGACTAGGTCGCCTGGCTCCCCAAGTGAGCTGGTCAAACCTGCGCCCCGACGCATGTGTCCCAGTGAGTCGAACCCTGAGGCAGGTCGCCTTCAGGACGAACACGCCCACGCAGGCAGGAGGTACACCATGGTTTCACGCAGGACCTTCGTGACCGGATCACTCGCGGCCCCGCTGGTGGCATCGGCCTGGCCCCTGGCGAGCGCCGCCCAGTCTGGAACGCTACGGGGAGCCGGCATCTCGTACGACTACACGCCCGCTGTCGTGGAGGCATTCCAGCAAGCCCATCCCGACATCTCGTTCGAGTTCGCTCCAGGGACGCTCTCGTTCGAGGACGGCCAGATCCAGGCCGCACTCCAGTCGGGAGAGGGGCCGGACGTCGTGAACGTGAACTCGGGCCCGGGACGGGTCGGCGCCCTCGCGACCAGCGGGCTGATCATGAGCCTCGACGCCTTCTACGAGCGGACAGGCGCGGCGGACCGCTACAAGGAGGGCGTCATCGAGCAGATCCGGAACCAGCCGCCACAGGGCGAGATCAGCGAGATCGTCGAGGGACTCGACGTCTTCCAGTTCTACTACCACATGGACGCCTTCGAGGAGAACGGACTCGAGCCGCCCGAAACGTGGGAGGAGTTCCTGAACGTCTGTCAGGTGTTGCAGGATGCGGGCATCCAGCCCATCATCCTCGGCGCGCGCGACAACTTCCAGGGCGGCTGGCTCTTCGGCAACCTCGTCCAGTCCTCGGCTGGCCGCGAGCTCATGACCGAGGTCATCTACGGCGACGGCGACTTCACGCACCCGGACATCCTCCGCGCCGCGGAGATGCTGAAGGAGCTCGTCGACGCGAACTACATCAACGGCCTCGAGGCGGCTGCCCTCGAAGGTGCCCAGGCGCAGGCCGCGTTCGGGCAGGGACAGGGCGGCATGACGGTGCAGCAGCAGAGCTTCCCGATCAGCCTGGCAAACGACGGCATCGACACCAGTCGCATCGGCTCCTTCGTGATGCCCTCGCGCAGGGAGGGAGAGACCTCCATCCCAACGGCCGGTCTCGCCCACAGCTGGGTGCTGAACGCCAGCACCGAGAATCTCGAAGCCGCCGAAGCCTGGCTCGAATGGGTGATCAGCGACGAGTATCTGCGGCTTGCCTACGAGAACGGCGGTGGTCTCGTTCCCGCCCGCATCGTGCCCGACGACATCGAGCTCCCGCCTGCCGTGCAGGACGCTGCCGAAAAGGTCGAGGCGGGCGCAGGATACAACCCGAGCGTCTATCTCCCCGCGGGAGGAACGGCAGCCTGGTACACCGCGATGCAGAACCTCATCACCGGTCAGGCATCGCCGGAAGAGGCGGTCGCCGGAGTGCAGGAGGCGCTGGAGGAAGCACGCGCTGGCAGCTAGCAGCACCCGGACCGGGGGCAACGGGTGCTCTGTTGCCCCCGGTCCGGCAGATCGGCTCATCGGCTAGCGGCAAGCGACGCGTGAGGACGACTCCATGACCATGGGCGCACACCTCCAGGTACCGGTCGCGTCCGCCAGGGAGCGACGACTGACAAGACTCTGGAACGCCTACCACGTTCCGATCATCCTGCTCGCACCATCGCTTCTCTTCTACGCGGTGTTCGTGCTCCTTCCATTGGGGAAGGCATTCCAGTTCAGCCTGACGGACTGGGACGGGCTCGCCGCGGACCTCAATTATGTCGGGGTCGAAAACTACACGTACATCTGGACGGATTCCCGCTTCCTCGACTCGCTCTGGCGAAACGTCATCTGGTGGGTCATGCACGTCGTCCTGGCAGTCGGCGGCGGGCTCGTCCTCGCGATCCTGATCTCGGAGGTCGGCAGGGGCCGGTTCTTCTTTCGCACGGTGGCCTTCTTCCCACACGTCCTCTCCCTCGCCGTGGTCGGCGTGATCTGGGGGCAGCTCTACCACCCCTCGATCGGACTGATCAACACCACGCTCAGGCGCACCGGCCTGGACGAGCTGGTTCGGGTATGGCTCGGCGATCCCGGCCTCGCCCTCTACTCCGTCGGCGTCGCCAGCGGCTGGCAGGCGTACGGCTTCTACATGGTGATCTTCCTCGCCGGCATCCAGAGCATCGACCCCCAGCTGTACGAGGCGGCACGCGTCGACGGAGCGAGCGCCTGGCGGCGCGTGTGGGATATCACCATCCCCTCCCTGCACAACACCATGACCGTCGTGCTCACGCTCGCGTTCATCAGCGCGATGAAGGGCTTCGGCACGGTCTGGGCCATGACCCAGGGAGGGCCGGGGTATGCCTCCGAGCTCGTCGCGGTCTACGTCTGGCGCTCGGCGTTCCAGACCGGCGTGATCGGACGGGCGTCGGCCGCAGGACTCTCGATGGCCGTGATCGTCATCGCCTTCAGCTTCATCTTCAACCGATGGCGTGACAGGGTGGGATCGCACACATGAAACCATTGCGTCGCCTGAGTCAGGAAACCAACCCGGTCATCTTCACCGCCCTGCTGGTGATCACCACGATCTCCCTGATCCCCTTCCTCTGGGTGATCGCCAATGCGTTCAAGGACAACACGGAGATCTTCGGGTCTGCCTCGCTGCTGCCGGATGCGTGGAAGGTGGAGAACTTCAGGAAGGCCTGGATGGGAGGCCAGTTTGGGGTCTACTTCCTGAACACCTTCATCGTGGCGCTGGCGACCACGGCCATCAGCGTGGCCGTCGCCGCACCCGCCGGCTACGCCTTCGCCAAGACACAGCTTCGCCACGCCTCGGCGCTCTTCTACCTGTATCTCTTCGGTATCACCCTGCCGATCGAGTCGATCATCGTCCCGCTCTTCTACCAGATCAAGGACATGGGACTCGTGAACAGTCTCTGGGGCCTGATCCTGGCGCTGGTCGGAACGGGCGTGCCGTTCGGTGTCTACCTGATGCGGAGCTTCTTCCGCGATCTCCCCGACGCGCTCGCGGAAGCGGCACGCATCGACGGAGCGAGCGAGTGGGGGATCTTCTTCCGGATCATGATGCCGCTGGCGAAACCCGGGCTGCTCGCCCTCGGCGTCTTCAGCTTCCTGAGTGCATGGAACGAGTTCTTCCTGTCGATCCTGCTCCTGCTCAACGACGACACCCGCACCATCCCCATCGGCCTGGTGCAGTTCCGGGAGCAGAACATGTCGGACTACGGCGCCCTCTTCGCCGCCATCACCCTCGCGATCATCCCGTCGATTCTCATCTACATCGTGCTGCAACGGCAGTTCATCAGCGGCCTCGCCGCCGGGGCCACGAAGGGGTAGGAGATGGAAAACCTGGATCCCAACGTCGTTCGATACAACTTCGAATATGAAAGGAAGGTCCGCGTCGCATTCATCGGAGCCGGCGGGCACTCGTTCCGCAACGTCTACCCCACGTTCCAGTACGCGCCGGTCGATCTCGTCGCCGTCTGCGACCTCGACGAGCGGCGCGCCACCGCGTTCGCACGGCAGTTCGGCGCCCTGGCCAGCTATACCGACCATCGGGAGATGCTGACCCGTGAAAAGCCCGACGCCGTGTTCATCGTGACCACCTACGACGAGGAGGGCCGCCCGCAGGCGACGCGGCTCGCCCTCGATGCCCTGGAAGCCGGCTGTCACGTCTGGATGGAGAAGCCGACCGCGGCGAGCGTCGCGGAGGTCGAGCGCCTCATCGAGACGAGCACGCGTGCCGGCAAGTACGTGATGACGGGATTGAAGAAGACGTTCTTTCCGTCCATCGTGCGGGCGAAGGAGATCATCGACTCGGAGGAGTTCGGCCGCCCGGCCACGATGACCATCCGGTATCCACAGTCGATGCCTCCCCTCGAGGAGCGCGGCGACCTGCGCAACGTCCGCGGTCTGCTCGACCATATCTATCACCCCGGATCGATCATCAACCTGCTCATGGGCAAGGTCGCCCGCTTCTCCTATCAGTGGGAACCGATCAGCGGCGGCAGCGTCACCACGCTCGTGTTCACGTCGGGCGCGGTGGGAACACTCCACATGCCGGGCGGCGGATCGGGCACGAGCCCCCTGGAACGGATCGAGGTGGCGAGCGAGCGCGCCAACATCGTCGTCGACAACGGCGTGACTGTCACCTACTACCGACCCGCCACGCGCCCGGCCTATGGGAGATCGGCGTCGTACCTCGTCGACAACGACGTCGCTCCGCTCAGGTGGGAGCCGGAGTTCTCCCTCGGCCAGCTCTACAACAAGAACATCTTCTATCTTGGGTACGTGCAGGAGGTCCTGCAGTTCTGCGACAGCGTGCTGATGGGCACACCGCCGTCCAAAGGCACACTCGAACAGTCACTGGAAATCGCGAAGATGTTCGAGGCGTACTGCACGACGGAGCCAGGGGTTGAGATCGAGCTCAACCAGCCAGCAGCCGTCAGGTAGGAACGTTCGAGCTCGATTATCACCAGGGAACGGGAGGCACGTCCGTGAGCAACGGCAACACATTCGAGCGGGACACAGTGATACGGAGCGCCGGTCAGGTAGAGCCCACGCCCCTGAGCTGGGGGCAGCTGGTCTGGCTCATCGGCGAGGAGCACACGCCGGGAGCCGAGCAGACCTTTGGGGTGGTCACCATCGCGCCTGGCAAGCGCAACCCGCTGCACATGCACCCGAACTGCGAGGAGCTCCTCTATGTGATCGAGGGCGAGGCCGACCACAAGCTGGGCGACGAGATGTTCCACATCGAGGCGGGTGACGTCATCCGTATCCCTCGCGGTGTCCCGCACTGGGCGCAGGCGAAGGGAGACACCCCGCTCGTCGCCGTGATCTCCTTCTCGGCGCCCGATCGACGGACGGAGAATCTCGAGGACTCGGGCGATATCGCGTAGTGGAGTGCGAGGGCATCGGACGAGCCTCGTACGCGGAATGCAACGCCAGACCGTTCAACCGGAGGATCCGCTCTCACAAGGAACAGGAGCACTGCATGGCCACCGTCGTCTTGCTGGGCACACTTGACACCAAGGGAATCGAGTATGGATACCTGCGGGACCAGATCCTCGAGCACTCGAGCTGCGACGTGCTGATGGTGGACGCCGGTGTTCTGGGCGAGCCCCGAACCCCACCGGACATCACTCGTGACGAGGTCGCCGAGGCCGCGGGCACCACCGTGGCGCAGCTCGCGCAGGCGAACGACCGCGGCGCGGCGGTGGCAACGATGGCCGACGGTGCCGCGAGGATCCTGACGCGACTGTTTCAGGAAGGCCGCGTGCAGGGGGTGCTCGGTCTGGGTGGCTCGGGTGGCTCGTCGCTCGTCACCCACGCGATGCGGGCGCTTCCGGTCGGCGTGCCCAAGCTCATGGTGTCGACCGTGGCCTCCGGTGACACGAGACCGTACGTCGGCGCGGTGGACATCACGATGATGTACTCGGTCGTCGACATCGCGGGGATCAACCGCGTGTCGGCTCGGATCCTCAGCAACGCGGCGGCGGCGATCGCCGGCATGGCGGAGTCCTACGCCCGCCCGCTCCCGGACACCGGTGACAAGCCACTGATCGGTGCCACCATGTTCGGCGTGACGACCCCATGTGTGACGCGAGCGCGTGAGGTGCTGGAGGAGCAAGGCTACGAGGTCCTGGTGTTCCACGCCACCGGCGCCGGCGGGCAGTCGATGGAGGCGCTGGTGGAGGGCGGTTTCCTCGACGGTGTGCTCGACATCACGACCACCGAGCTCGCCGATGATCTGGTTGGCGGGGTGTTCTCGGCCGGGCCCGACCGTCTCGAGATCGCGGGGCAGAAGGGCATACCGCAGGTGGTATCGCTCGGCGCGCTCGACATGGTCAACTTCGGGCCGAAGGCGACGGTGCCCGAGAAGTTCCAGGACCGCAACCTCTACGTGCACAATCCCACGATCACCCTCATGCGGACGACCCCGGGAGAGTGCGCCGAGCTGGGCCGCCGGATCGCGCGCAAGCTGAGCGCGGCGACGGGACCGGTCGCGCTCTTCATCCCGCGGGGAGGCGTTTCGGCGATCGCCACGGAGGGGGGCGTCTTCCACGACCCCGAGGCCGACGCGGCCCTCATCGACACGCTGCTTGCCAACCTGGGCGACAATGTCGAGGTCCATGACATGGCGCAGGACATCAACGATCCCCGGTTCGCCGAAGCGATGGCACAAAGACTGGTGGCGTTGGTTTCCGAACGGAGCAGGGAGAGGATGCAGGCATGACGGAGCGCATCGACAACAGCAGGAGCGCGATCCTCGAGCGGCTGCGCGCCGTGATCGCGCGCGGGGAGCCGATTGTGGGAGCAGGTGCCGGCACCGGCCTCTCGGCCAAGTGTGTCGAGCAGGGCGGCGTCGACCTGATCGTGATCTACAACTCCGGCCGTTTCCGCATGGCCGGACGTGGCTCGCTCGCCGGGTTGATGCCGTACGGTGATGCCAACGGCATCGTCGTCGAGATGGCCAGCGAGGTGCTGCCCGTCGTGCGGCACACGCCCGTGCTGGCAGGTGTCTGCGGGACGGATCCCTTCCGGCTGATGCCCCAGTTCCTCGACCAGCTCAAGGCGATGGGATTCGCCGGCGTCCAGAATTTCCCGACCGTGGGGCTCATCGACGGCGTGTTCCGGCAGAATCTGGAAGAGACCGGCATGGGGTTCGACCTCGAGGTCGAGATGATCCGCCTGGCCCGGGAGCGCGACCTCCTCACCTCGCCGTACTGCTTCGACGAGGAGTCGGCAGCGGCGATGGCTGCCGCCGGCGCCGACATCGTGGTGCCCCACCTGGGACTCACCACCAAGGGCTCGATCGGGGCGAAGACGGCGGTCACCCTCGAGGAAGCCCCCGCGCTGGTCCAGGCGATGCACGACGCGGCGAAGGCAGTCAACCCGGACATCATCGTGCTCTGCCACGGCGGTCCGATCGCCGAGCCCGAGGATGCGGCCTACGTGCTCGAACGCACCAATGGCGTCGTGGGCTTCTACGGAGCATCCAGCATGGAGCGGCTGCCCACCGAGGTCGCGATTACCGAGAACACGAAGCGGTTCAAGGCGATCAGCATTGCCGGGGCGTGATCTCCGATCGCTGCGCCCTCGGAGGGTGCAGATCCTTCGCAAGGGAGACGACGATGACTTCGAATTCTGGCGAGCTGATTCATCCGGACACGGTCCCGACCCAGACCTTCGAGTGGGGTGCGATCAAGTGGTTCGTGGCACCCGGCATCACCCCGGGCGCGGCCATGACCGTGGGAGAGGTCGTCCTGCTGCCGGGGCAGGGCCACGACCGCCACAACCATCCGAATTCGGAAGAGGTGCTCTACGTCCTGTCGGGCGAGGGCGAGCAGATGCTCGACGATGAGGACCCCTTCCCCGTACGTGCCGGTGACATGATCTACGTGCCCACCGGCGTGTTCCACTCCACCCTCAACACGGGTTGGTCACCGCTGCGCCTGCTGGCGATCTACAACCCGGGCGGCCCGGAGCGCGACCTGGAGGGCTTGCCCGACTTCCGGGACCTGAAACCGGGCGAGCACCCGTCATGGACGCGATCGTAGGTCCACGCTCCGGAGCGAAACGACACCCGGCGTGGCCGGCAATGCACGAAGCCGCGTGAGCATGAGGCTCACGCGGCTTCGTCTGTTGGAGCCCGCGACATCCCCCCGGTCACCCAGCAGCCACGATCGCGGTCGCCGATTTCGCTTTCCGGCTTCAGATCACCTCGAGGGTGTTGGCATCGCCGAGCTCCGGGAACGGGGCGTGCGGCTCCGCCTGGTACCAGATCGACGTCGAGGCGATGTCGTCCTGGAGCGGCAGGTACCGCGACTTGCCTTCCAGCTGTGACCGCCAGCCGAGCGCCTGGATCGTCACCCGCAGGTCGGACGTGAAGCGGATCGGATCCTGCACGTGCCAGCGATACATGCCGAAGCGCTGCTGGCTCTGATAGAGTCCGTCCGGGATGATGACCTGCGGCAGCCCGAGAAACGGGGTCGAGTAGGTGCCGTACTGCCCTCGCGGGTGCTCGAAGTTCCAGGCCCCGCCGAAGTAGTCCTCCGTGCCGGTGCCACAGATGGTCGGCCAGTCGGTGTCCCCGTCCATGTAGAACTTGATCTCGCCCTCGCCCCACCAGCCACGGTTGTTGACGCCCCAGGCGATGTAGGTGCCCACGTAGTGTCCCTGCCCCTGGACACCGTCGAGCAGGGTGTGCACCTCCTTGTAGGGCAGGGGGTTCGACCGGCGCCACTGGGCATGCAGATAGGCGCAATCCTCCGGTACCTCGGTGAGCGCATAGGTGATCTGGTAGTAGAACCCACGGCACTCGTCGGGCGTCAGGTTCTCGACCGTGATGCGGGCGGACGACCGGAACGGCATCTCCCAGTAGCTGTTGAAGCCGCCGGCCGGGTTCACCGCGATGGGCAGCGAGCTGATGTTGCAGCGCTCGCACCAGCCGTTCGCGAAGAAGTCCCCGAGCGGCGTCTCCACCGATGGTGTCTCCTCACCGTCCCAGTACATGCGCAGGACCAGTCGTCGCCAGAACGTCGGGTGGACGGTGAGCCAGATGTGCTGGATCGCCCCGGGACCGTCGATCTCCGCGAGGGTGACGGTCTCGTTCGGACCGATGTTGATGCTGGGCGAGACCTTCCAGCCCTGACCGAGCTCGCGGGCGGCGTCAGCGCCGGTACCTTCCGTGGCCATGCCACCCGCGCCCTTGGCGCCGGTGAAATTCTCCGCGCTGATCGAGCGCGTCTCCGCATCCGACAGCCGGCTCAGGTTGCCCAGATGCATGCCGAGTCCGTTGAACGTCGCCATGGTGTTCGTTCTCCCCCTTTGACCTGATGGTCCGATCTCGTGCTCGACCACGCGATGGACATGCGATCCGGGTCGCTCCCGGTCGCCCACGTGGCCCTGCCCCGCTAGTCGTCCGGGGCGTAGTACACCTCGAGCTCGCTGATGGAGGTGTACCGGCCGCGCCCACCGGGTGTGCCGATGATGCGCACACCATCACCCCAGGTCTCGTCGAACGCAAGGGTGTAGGCGGTGAATGGCTCTGTGGTGTCGTCGAGCGGGTACTCCGGGGTGATCGAGAGGCCGTCCACATCGTGCCACGCGAAGTCGCGACGCACCTGCACGCGCAGATCACGCTCGAACCACCCGCCATCCGGGTTGATGGGACCGGTGGTGTACACCACCCGATTGAGGTTGTGGGTCCGCGGCCAGGTGTACCCCTAGAAGTCAACGGTCTTCTCCTCACGGTCGAAGCTGTCGTCGAACCGATCGGTCTTCCCGTCGTTGAGGGCATCCTCCTGCCCGAAGTGGGTCGATTTCTCGATCGGCACCACCCCCTCGACGACAGCGAGGTTGTCCGACGCGCTCGGCTGGTTTTCAGGCTCGGTCGCGACATGCGGCGCAACGACCAGCTTGCGAAGGGAGAAGTTGTAGTTGGGCGATCCACACCCGACCTCGACGAACCAGTTGGCCTGCACCCACATCGTCCGCCCGTCGTCGCTGATGAACTTCGAGGGAATCACGGTCGCGTAGCCCCCGTTCTTGGGTGTCAGGCAGCCATCGTCGCCACCGCCGAACCACGGATACGCGCCGAAATCCTTGCGGAGGAAGAGCTTCCATGGTCCCCAGGGTCGAGGCGCCTCGTAGAACTCGAAGGTGTACTCGGTCCACGAGGAGTAGATGTACCGATCGAGCGGCCGGTTGTAGACGACGCTGCCCTGCGAAATGACGGTCATGTTGTGGATGCCGGGACCACGCATGCTGGGGTAGACCCGACGGGTTTCCGTCAGCACCGGCACGCGGTCTTCGATGGTGGGGGACCAGTGCGGCGCGTCGCCCTCCAGGCCGGCGAAGAACGCCCAGGTCGCCCGGTCCTGGATGCTGTCGATCGGGACGCGGGCGAGGTAGAGATCGGTGGGATCCTGGACGGTGTCGCTGAAGGAGTCTCGCCAGTTGTAGTCGATGCCGTAGGCGTAGACGTAGTCGGCACCGTCAGGACCCAGGACCGACGCCGACGCGTTGCTCTGCCCGAAATCGAGAAAGAAGATGGTCGTGAACACATGGTCGGTGAACATGGGCTCGTCGGTGGACTGCCACGTCCTGCCGTAGTCCCGGGAGACGGCGATGGAGGCAGTGGGGGCATCGTCGAACGCGTGGTCGCCGTGCCGAAGGTCCTGGATTGCGGCGTAGAGCTCGTCCCGGCCGTCCCCGTCACCGTCGACCGCCACGATCCCCGTCGGCTTGCGGTTGTAGCGCTCGGGATCACCCCAGATCGGCGCGATGGCGATCCCCGCCGCGAGGCGCTCGCCGGCGATGCCCGTCTCCGGCGTGCCCGAGATGCGGTTCATCACGATGTCGGACCACAGGTCGGTCCGGTCGAACCCATACCCGTCGCCGTTGAGCAGATAGACCTGCCCGTCATCGGCCCAGGTGCACGGCCAGAGGTCACCTTCGCTCTCGGTGTCCACCCGCTCGGAGGACTCGACGAATGCCGTCGCGAAGAAGGTGCTGTCCGGCTCGTGGTAGCCGTCGCCAACCGGAACCTGTGGGGTCGCCATGCCGCTCTCTCCCTGCCGAAGGCCGCGATGCAGCGAGCCCGCCGCGAGCGCGAGCAGGGGTGCGTCCCGCACCAGGGTCCGCCGGCTCAGGACTCCCCGCCGGCGCCGTCCGCCAAATCGGTGATCGCTCATGGTCACTCCCTCTCTCGCACTCGCTCGCCACGCGATCAGTCGCTGCCGCTGGGCAGTCCTGCTCCCGCCGCCGGACCGATCCCTGCCGTCACCGTGCCGCACGATCGCCGAACCCGCAGCTCGAAGTTGAAGATCACGAACCGTGATTGCGTTCGCTGGTGCGAGATGCGATCGATCAGAAGATCGAACGCGCTTCGTGCCATCTGCTGGATCGGCTGACCCAGGGTGGTGAGCGGCGGGTCGACCAGGTCGGCCCAGGGCGGGTCGTCGATGCTGACCATGGCGATGTCCTCGGGGACCCGGCGACCCGCTTCCCGCAGGGCGCGCAGGGCACCGATCGCCATCAGGTTGTTCGCGACGATGATGCAGTCGAGGGCGGGGTGGTCGGCCAGCAGGCGCTTCGTCGCATGGTACGCGGCATCGAGGCGAAACTCGCCATAGGCGATCGCCACCGGCAGCGCATGGGATTCCATGACCTCCCGATACCCGGCGAGCCGATCGGCACCCGTCTGGATCTCCACGCGCCCCGCGACGAATCCGATCGACTGACACCCTCCGTTGATCAGGTGCTCGGCCGCCACCCGGGCCGCGTGGACGTTGTCGGCAAAGACGGCATCGGCACGCGGATCGTCGACACTGCGATCGAAAGCGACGACGGGGATGCCGAGGTCGATGAGATCGGAGATGGTGGCATCACCGGGATCGGCCGGGGCGAGGATCACGCCGACGACCTGCTCGGCGGCCAGCACCTCCAGGTACGCCCGCTGCTTCTCGGGGGTCTCGTCGGTGTTGCAGAGGACGACGCGAAACCCCTGGCGGTAGGCGGCATCCTCGATGGCGCGCACCGCGCGGGTGAAATGCGGGTTCTCGATGTCGGGAACGACGACCCCGATCGTGTCGGTCTTGCGCCGACGAAGGCTCCTCGCGATGCGGTTGGGACGGTATCCGAGCTCGCTGATGGCCTGGAGCACGCGCTCGCGATAGGCGGCCGACACGCGCTCATCACCGTTGAGCACACGCGACACGGTTGCAGACGACACGCGTGCGCGCGCCGCCACCTCTCGTATCGTCGCCATGCCCGCCATCCTTTCCGTAAACGATTACACGCGATCGTCGGCACCACGGCTGGGTGGGTATCGGTCAGGACGGGCGTCTCCCGACCAGCGCGCGATACAGTCGGGGGTCGCGACGATCGTGAATGGACAGGGACCCGCCTGGGCGGCTCCCCGCGGTTCAGTCGTTGAGCCTGGTCCGCATCAGGTAGACCTGATACGGCCCGAACATGGACATCGTGAAATAGATGTCCGGACCATCGTTCCACTTCGGCAGCTGGTACGGCGCGTAGAGCTGGGGGAAATCCGAGCCGCGCGCGACCACACGCTCCCCGCCCCACGGCCCGGTGAGCGCATCCGCGGTCCGCAGGACGATGGCATAGAGGTCCTCATTCAGGTACATCATGACCCAGGTCCGATAATACTCGTTCCAGCGCACGGAGAGCTCGCCCACCGGCGCGGGCACGATCGTTGCCGCCAGCTCGGGATCGGCTTGCCATCGCTCCCCGTCCCAATACTCGTGGGACTCGAGATCGAGCAGGCGGTCGGCAGCGACCCGGGCGAGATGCACCCCGCCGAACCGCCCGCCGGGGATGCCGTAGATGTAGATGTGGTCGTCGACGCGCTCCATCGCGACCTGGCCGAAGTTGCTGTCGCCGGGCCAGGTGGCGTCCGGATCGACGGTCCAGGTCTCTCCCGCGTCGTCGGACCAGGCGAATCCCGACGAGCCGAGATCCCACCGCCCCGGCGGCCCCCAGAAGATGACCTGCATGTAATGGAGATGGAGGCGGTCACCGACCGCGATGCCGTAGGTCGGGATGATGGTGACCTCCTCACCATCCACGGCGCTCTGCGGGATCAGGGCCTTCGCGTGGCCGGGCCGGTCGGTGATCATGCGGTCGAATGTCAGCCCGTCGCTGGGATCCTGGTCGGTGGAGATCACCGCGGCGACGTTGCTGCGCCAGTCCGAGTTGTCGATGCCGAAGGTGTCGCCGAAGACCATGTACAGATCATCGCCGTACATGAACGTGTGTCCCAGGTCGGTGCCGTAGACGCCGTAGTCCTCCCAGGTATCGTTGACCGAAACGCCGCCGGGGCCCGTCAACGGCGCGACGAGCTCCACCGGGAGGTCGCCGGTCACCGGTGTCGCGGCGGGGGTGGCACCGGGCGTCGCCCCCTGGAGTCGCCGCACCGGTCTCTCCGCCTCCGCATTGGCGAGCGACGGGAACGCCATGGACGCTGGCACCGCCGGCAGGAGCCGCAGCCGGAATCGCGTGTCGAAGCGCAGGTTCTGTCTCATGGTTTTCCTCCACCGTCTCGAGGCTTCACCGTCACTCCGCATCGGCAACGCTCGCGGACAGCTCGACGGCAACCACCCGCCGTGGCGGGAGGGTGAGCTCGACGACGGCCTGCCCGGTGTGCCGGCCAAGGCTGTCCCTGGAATCCGCGGTGACACGCGCCAGCCTGTACCGGTCTCCGTCCGGCAACCCGTACCTGGAAGGGTCGATGGTGATGCTCAGGATCGTTTCGTCGGCCGGCAGCAGGTTGACGAAGAGGAAGCCAAGTCTCCCGTCCGGCGCACGCCACGCCGCATGCGTGACGCCGTCGACGCGCATGGTGCCCCGCTCGTCGTGGTGAGGTCGCGACGGGTGCACGTTGTACAGGTGGTAGTCGAGCTCGATCGTCGGCACCTCGATCTCGAGCGGTCGTACCATCGTGCCGTAGACCAGCCACGCGCGTGCGAACCCGGTGCGGGCCCCCGCGATCTCGCGAACGAATTCCACCTTGGCGGGATCGACCTCGTAGGCACGTCGCACGATGTCCGCGTAATGCTCGGCCGGGTCGTCGTCGAATTCCTCCAGCGCCTCCAGATCGCTGAACTCGTAGTTCAGCTCGAACAGGCCACCCCAGAGCGCGACGCGGCTCGCCACCCAGAAGAAGAGCTCGCCCGTCTCCCGCGAGAGCTTGCCCCACCCGTCCATCCGCACCGGACCGTACTCGTGATACACGTAGGTGAACAGGGGAATCTTCTCGACCTGCCCGGTTCGGATCCAGTCGCGAAAGAAGTCCGCCTCGAACGCCGACAGCGGGCTGGCCTCGGCACGCGCCTGGTAGAAGTCGAGCGAGGGGATGAACAGCTCGCTGATCATCTCCGCGCCCTGGGGCACGTGAGCACCCTTCGCCTTCGATGCCGCCTCGCCGGTTCTGGACCACATCGTCGCGAAGGCGTCGACCATCCAGCTGCCCCCACCGACGGGATGGCCGTGATCCGGATCGCGACAGGTCATGAGGACGTTGTTGGCGGAGATGTCGTAGTAGAGAGCATCGGCGCCATAGGTGCCGACGAGCACGGTGTCGCGCCACGCATGCAGCGCCGGGAGGTAGTCCGTCGCGGGACACTGGAAGGGAAAGTCGTACCGGTCGAAGCTGTATTTCTGCTCCGGCAGGCGCAGCTGGTTCGTGCGCACGAGATCGCCCTCGGAACGATCCGGTGCGAGCAGCAGATCGAACTCGAACGGCGCCCAGTAGTCCCCGTTCTCCCGGATCGTCTCCAGGTTCGACCTCGCGAACCGGGCCGGAAACCAGTCATGGCGACCACCGGGAAGCCCGCGCCCGTAGCCTGCCTCCGCCTTCGGCCAGTTCACACCGAGCACGTGGAAGACCGGCGCATCCGTGATCCGGTGGAACCGGTCGAGCCACGCCGCCCGGTCATGCCGGGCGTTGATCCCGAAGGTCGCGAACCCCACCTCATCGAGCAGCCACGTGGGACGATCGGCTCGCTCGGCCAGCGGGCCCCGTGCGGTCCACGGCTGCTCGATCGCCCACGCCCTGTACCGGTCGGCGGCCTCGTACCAGGTTCCCTCGACGAGCGGCTCGATCAGGATCGGGTAGGGGACATCGAGCACCGCTCCCGGACGAATGTCGGGCGACTGGTGCATGAACGACGCCGCGAGCGCGCCCGCGTCATCCTTGTAGAAGTTGAGCCACGTCATTGCCCCGGTTGGGTCTGCGGTCCGCATCTGGAAGCCGCCGATCCCCTCGGCATAGTAGGCCATGAGCTGCATCGTCGACCCGTTGAACCCCTCCGGGTAGGGGGAGTAGCGGAGCCCCTGGCGGCGAACCGGCCCGGACTCGAAGAGGTGCAGCGGGCGACGGAAGAGGAAGCCCGTTCCCTGCGAGTGCACCAGCACCGAGTCGGCCGAATCGTGCAGGTCACCGATACCCGTGATGACCGGGTATTCGATCTTGTCGATGGCGACACCCGATGCGCCGTCGACGGACACGTTGAAGGCAACGCCGTCGGATACCTCGATCCGGGACGTGACCGCAAGGCCGCTCGCCGTCGTCCACCGCAGATCGATCGCCCGCCCGGATGGGTCGATGACGTGGTCGAGCCTCGTGAGCTCCGAGAGCCACCGCGCGCCACCGTCGGCATCGTCGAGCTCGACCCGCCAGGGGATCTCATCTACGGGCAGGCTGACCAGCTGCAGCTGGCGCGCCCGGTTCTCGATCTGGAGCACCGCGCCGGTGGCGGCGCTCAGCGTGAGCCGCATGGCGTCGCTCTCCAGCACGATCGACTCGCTCCCGGCGGAAGGCACGGATGTGCTGGGTGGCATCAGCGCCCTCCCATGCCGGTAAGCGAGATGCCCTCCGTGAAGAAGCGCTGGGCGAAGAGAAAGATGAGCACCAGCGGCGCGATCGTCATCGTGGCGGCGGCCATCAGTCCGGCCCAGAAGGTGTAGCTCTGCATGCCTCCCTGGAATCGGGCCAGACCGAGCGTGAGGGTGTAGAGATCCTGATCGGCCAGCATGATCAGCGGCCAGATGAAGTCGTTCCAGACCGTCGTGATGGTGAACACGGCGAGCACCGCCATCGCTGGCCTGGACAGCGGCACGATGACCTCCAGGAAGATGCGCAGCTTGCTGGCCCCATCGATGATCGCGGCGTCATCGAGCTCGGATGGGATCGTCAGCATGAACTGGCGCATCAGAAAGGTCCCGAACGCACTGCCGAACATGCCCGGGATCGTCATCGCCCAGATCGTGTTGTACCAGCCGAACTCGCGCATGATGATGAAGCTCGGCACGAAGGTCACGGTGGCCGGGATCATCAGGGTGCCGAGGTAGAGCACGAAGATCAGGTCGCGACCGGGAAACTGGAGCCGCGCGAAGGCATATCCGGCCAGCGAGCAGAAGACGACCTGCCCGAGGACGACCATCGACGTGTAGAACGCCGTGTTGAGGAAGAAGCGGTGGAAGGGGAGGGTGTCGAACACCTCCGGATAGTTGCTCCAGACAACCGGGTCCGGGATCAGCTTCGGCGGCCAGGCGAAGATCTGGCCCTGCCCCTTCAGGGAGGTCGAGACCATCCACAGGAACGGAAAGATCGACACGATTGCCGTGATCGACAGGACCACGTAGGCCACGACCTTGCCGGCATGACGACGCCGGAACCTGGTCAGGCTGGATTCGTGCGGCGTGCTGACCCCGCTCACCGCGCTCGATCCCTGGCTGCTCACGGTTGCGGACTGTTCGGCCATGGTTGGCGGGCTCCTCTTGACTGGTCGGCGGGATCAGGCGAAGTCGTAGGCACCGGTGGCCCGACGACGGCCGATGCGCAGCTGCAGGTACGTGATGACGAACAGAATGGCGAAGAGCACCCACGCCAGCGCCGAGGCGTACCCCATGCGGAAGAACTGGAATGCCTCGTTGTAGAGGTGCAGGTTGTAGACATAGGTGGAGGTGCCGGGACCACCGTTGCCGGTGATCAGGTAGACCTGGTCGAACACCTGGAACGAGCCGATCACGGAGATGACCGTGACGAACAGCAGCGCCGGACCGATCAACGGGATCGTGATGTTGAGGAACCGGCGCCAGCTCCCGGCACCGTCGAGCGCGGCGGCCTCGTGGAGGACCCTGGGCACACCCTGCAGCGCGGCGAAGAGGATGATGGCGTAGTAGCCGGAGGACTTCCAGATCGCGATGATCGCCAGCGAGATCATCGCCCAGCTCTTGTCGGTCAGCCAGCCGACCGTGGGGAGTCGAAGATAGTCGAGGATGGCGTTCAGCAAGCCATAGTCGGTGTTGAAGATCCATTGCCAGATGAAGGCGACGGCAACCGCGGACGTGAGCACCGGGATGTACATCGCGGCGCGGAAGAACGCGATCCCGCGCACGGCCTGGTTCATCGCCAGGGCCAGTCCGAGCCCGACGATGATGCTGGCCGGAACCGTCAGCAGCACGTAGTAGGTGGAGTTCCACAAACCGGTCCAGAACAGGTCATCCTCGCTCCAGAGACGCCGGTAGTTGTCGAGCCCGATGAATTTCGGCTCGGTGAGCACATCCCACTCGTGGAAGCTCATGTAGAGGGAAAACACCACCGGGAAGGCGAGGAAGACCAGCACACCGATGAGATTTGGGAGGATGAACAGGTAGCACACCCACGTCTTCTTCAGGGTCTTGAGCATGGTTGGAAGTCCCTGGACAGGTCACGGTGACGGCGGCGCGGTCCGGTTGCGGCGCCAGGGCTGGCGCCGCAACCGGGTATCGTCGACCTACGAGAGCAGCTCGGTGATCTCCGGCTCGAGGGCGGCGTGAACCTCCTCGGCGGTCGCCTCGCCACGCAGGATCCGGATGGTCTCGCGATCCCAGACGGCCGCGATCTCGTTCCAGACCGGCGTGATCGGCAGCTCGACGGCGTTCTCGATGCCCGTCGTGAACACGGAGGCGTTCTCGATCACCTCGTGGGCGCCGAGGAAGGCGTCCGACTCGGCGAGTGAGCGCAGCACCGGCACGAACAGGCCGGATTCGGCGATGATCCGCTGGCCCTCGGGACCGGTGCTGAACTTGACGAACTCCCACGCATGCTCGGGGTACTCGGTCTGCGAGCTGATCGCCAGCCCGGTGGACCCGAGGTCGGTCTTCGGGGTGGTGCCGTTCGGACCGACCGGCAGCACACCGACATCGAAGCTCAGGCCGAGGTCGGGATCGGAGAAGGCCGGGTACATCCAGTGGCCCACCAGCGCCATCGCGGCCCGACCCGCCGTGAACATCTCCACGGCGGCCTGCGCCTGCGTCTCCTCATGCGTCGGCGCGACATGGTGGACATTGACGAGGTCCGCGTACCACTGCACCGCCTCCGTGAAGTTCGGATCCGAGATCGTGCTGGCGGTCGGATTGACGTACTGGTCGAACCACTGCCCGCCATTGCCGGTACCGATCACGGCGGCGCTGAGCGAGGGCCACCAGGCATCGACGAAGCCGTACTGGCTGACCCGGTCGCCGTCCCTGATCGTGAGCGCCTGGGCCGTCTCCAGGAACCGGTCGTAGGTCCAGGACGCATCGGTCCAGTCGGCCGGGGGCGGCTCGACACCCGCCTCCTCGAACATCGCCGTGTTGTAGTAGAGCACCACGCCCGCGAACTGCTCCGGAAGCACGTACTGCGCGCCCTCCCAGTTGAACATGCCCACCAGCTCGGGGATATGGTCCGTCTCGACCACCTCCGCGAACTCGGGGTCGTTCTCGAGGAACTCGTTCAGGTCACGGTAGACGCCGCGGGAGGCGAGACCGGAGTAGTCGAGCTCCCATGCCATCAGGATGTCGGGCGACGCGCCACCGGCGAACTGGATCTGGATCTCCTGGGTCGCATTGCCCTCGGCGACCTGGGGCTTGATCCTGATCTGCGGGTATTTCTCCATGAACGCGTCGATGACGAGCTGGCGGGTGGCGGCCTCCTGCGGGTTGGCGCCGAAGTAGAATGTCAGCTCGGCTTCCTCGAGCTCCTGGGCCCGACGGGAGGTGGCGAACTCCATGTGCCGGGAGGCTCCGGTGACGCGCGGGGCGAGGGCGGCCGCCGAGGCGACACCGCCGGCCTTGAGGACATCGCGGCGGGAGAACGAACGTGTGCTCATCTGGACCTCCTGCTGAGACAGACCGACAACACGGAGCGACGTACCGGCACGACCCGATCGACAGCGGCACACGTCGAGACATGCGACATGGACCGTCGGCGGGACCGTTCGCTGGGGCGCCATGGCTCGGCGCCGGCAAACCGGTTGACCCAGGTTGTGAAAACGATTACAGCATAACGAGGCGTAACAACGATGTCAATAACTGCTTCACGTCAGCTACCGGGACGGGGCCCGCAGTCCTCGTGAAACGAGGGCCATCGCACCCAAATCCACGGCCACACCCCGGCTGAATCGTGAGATTCCGCACCATTGCCGCATGCCTGGACCGTCTCGAAGCGAATCGGTGCCGTGAAAGGCAGACCGGGTCGTTCCCCAGGTTCGCCCTCGAGGACGTTGACCGGACCGACGGTGATTGCTAGCATGGCGAAAACGTTTTCTCGGCATCCTGGGCAAACCCAGGGACACTGGACGGGTCCGCAGCGAGGGCGATTCTCGACCATTTGACATCGCGAGGCAGGGTGATCGTGCTGACAGCGAGCGAGCCGGCGAGAGAGCGCAGGGTCTATCGGGGCGACGCCATCCGGGCGATCGCGATGCCGCTGGGAGGGATCGGCACGGGCACCATCGCCCTGGCCGGCGACGGCTCCCTGCGGCAGTGGCAGATCCACAACCAGATCAACCACATGGCCTGCGTGCCGCACTCGTTCTTCGCGATCTGGACTCGCCCCGTGCGACCGTCCGGCGAGGGCGTGGCGCGCGTGCTGCAGTCGGCCGCCCTCTACGACACGGAGGGTCCAGCTGCACCGCCGACATCGAACGACCACGTCGTGCCGAGCGCCCACCGACGGTTGCTGGCTGAGCTTCCGGGCGTGACGCGTACCGAATTCACGGGCGAGTATCCCATCGCCGAGGTCCGGTACATCGACGACGCCCTGCCGCTCACCGTCACGATGGAGGCGTTCAACCCGTTCGTGCCGCTCAACGAGCGGGACTCCGCGATTCCGGCGATCCTCTTCAACCTGACCGTGACCAACGACGCCGACCGCGAGCACCTGGTCTCGATTGCCGCCAGTCTGCAAAACGCGGTGGGGTGGGACGGTATCGCGCCGATCACCGACACCCGATGCCAGCTCTACGGCGGCAACAGCAACGCGCTGCTGCGAACCGGCACGTCCACGACCATTTCGATGAGCACCACGCGACTGCCCGACGACGCCCCTGGATACGGCACGATGGCACTCTCGGTGCAGAGTCCGGAAGCAACCTGGACCACGCAGTGGGCCGACCTGCGGGCGTTCTGGGACGATTTCCGCACCGACGGGCGACTCGCCAACACCGCGGACACCACCCCGAGCGACATCGGCGGGACGTGGAACGGGGCGCTGGCGGTGCCGTTCCGGCTGAAGCCCGGAGAGTCCCGTACCGTCCCCTTCACGATCGCCTGGCACGTCCCGAACCGGTACGTCAACTACAGCCAGCGCGGGTTCTTCAACTTCACCGACGACAGGAGCAGATTCTGGATCGGCAACCGCTACGCCACCTGGTTCCGCTCGGCCACCGACGTCGTCTCCTATCTCGACGACCACCGCCAGCGCCTGACCGCCGGGACCCGGCTGGCGCGGGACACCTTCCACGACACCACGCTGCCGCGCCCGCTGATCGAGGCGGTCACCTCGCAGATGAGCATCGTGCGCACCCCCACCTGTTTCTGGGACGAGCAGGGCCACTTCTTCGGGTTCGAGGGCTGCAACGGCGCCTCGACGGCACACCACGCGGAGACATACGGAGGCAGCTGTCCGCTCAACTGCACCCACGTCTGGAACTACGAGATGGCGCTCTCGCGCCTGTACCCGCGCCTCGAGCGCGACATGCGCGATACCGAGTGGCACATCCAGCAGCACCCGACGGGCTACCTGCCGCACCGGGTGCTGCTGCCGACCTACCTGCCCCGCACGTGGGACCAGCCGATCGGCGGCCCGCTCAATCCGGCGCTCGACGGTCTGCTGGGGGCGATTCTCAAGACGTATCGCGAGTATCGAGCCAGCGGTGACGACGCTTGGCTCGACAGCGTGTGGCCGTCGGTGGTGAAGGCGCTGGACCATGTCTGGACCGCACACGACCCGGAGCGCACGGGCGTGATCGTCGGCGAGCAGCCCAACACCTATGACATCTCGATCTACGGGCTCAACACCTTCATCGGCACGCTCTACCTGGCCGCGCTGCGGGCAACGGAGGAGATGGCACGTCTCCAGGGTGACTCCGCGCTCGCGGACCAGTGCCGGCAGGTGTTCGAGCGCGGACGCGCCGCGCTCGAGGCGAGGCTGTGGAATGGCGAATACTACATCCAGGACGTCGACCTGGAACGGTACCCGGAGCAGAACTGGGGACAGGGCTGCCACGCGGACCACCTGCTCGGCCAGTGGTGGGCACACAATCTGGGACTCGGCCACGTGCTGGATCCGGAGCGGGTGCGATCGGCGGCGCATGCGATCGTGCGCCACAACTTCCGCGAGCGCTTTCGGGACGTCACCCAGAAGGAGCGGAAGTTCGCCAGCGACGACGACGCGGGTCTCCTGATCTGCACCTGGCCGCGCGGGGGTCGCCCCGAGGTGCCGACACGCTACTCCGACGAGGTCTGGACCGGCCTGGAATACGAGGTCGCCGGTCTCCTGCTGTGGGAAGGGCAGGTAGAGGAGGCCCTGCGTATCGTCGAGGCGGTGCGGGCACGGTACGACGGCACGAAGCAGAACCCGTGGAACGACATCGAGTGTGGCGACCACTACGTGCGCGCGATGTCGTCATGGGCGCTGCTGGAAGCGGCCTCGGGGTTCGGCTACGATGCCGCAACCGCGTCGATCACCTTCGCGCCGGTGATCGATCCGGACGACTACCGGGCACCGTTCGTCGCGCGCGACGGCTGGGGCACGTTCCGCCAGCGACGCGACGCCGGAGCGCAGGAGGTCTCGCTCGAGATCGCCTGGGGCCATCTTGTGCTGAAGCGCCTGCGGCTGGCACCGGGCGACACGGAGCGCCCGGCGACCGCGACGCTCGCCGGCGATGAGCTCGCGGTGACGACCTCTCGGGACGGCGACCGGGTGGCGGTCGACGTCAGTGTGCCCGTAACCGTCAGTGCGGGGCAAACGCTCACAGTCCAGATCTAGAACCTCTTGGTTTGGCGCAGTCCTCCGTACCGAGCGATTCGCGGCAGGTTTCGAGGCCTTTATGTCCTGTTTCGGAGCCCTCGTGGGGGTGGCCTCCGAGGCAGTTGCCCACCCTGTCGCCGTCAGGCGGCCCCTCACCCGTGCGTTGCTTGACACGTTACCCTCGCTCCAGCCAGAGCGACCGAAGCACATGCTGGCGTACCGTGACACCGCCTACCCCATGCCTGCCAGCACGACTGGGCGCCTTCAGTCGGAGTCCCACCGACGCGTCTCAGCCAACAGCGAGCCCGACGTGTGCCGGCGCGAAGACGCTCGCCAAGATCCACTCGTCAGAGGGCCGGCCCTATCGGACGGGCCGGCTGCGGGATCGAGCACGTTCCGGCTTCCCGCGCGCACCAGGTTGGAAGCTTCGCCCGGGGCATCGCCTCCATCGGGGGACTGGGCGACGACCGGGGACGCACGCTGGCGATCGACGTCCAGAACGGGGTCCTGATCGCCCGAATGGGCGACGATCTGCTGGTGCGCACGCCGGATCCGATCACGGTGCTCGATGCCGAGACGGACGAGCCGATCACCGCCGGGTCGCCTCGTTACGGATTCCGGGTGGCCGTGCTGGGGATCCCGTCGGCGGCTGCGTGGCGAACGGAGCGCGGACTGGAGCTGGTCGGTCCGGAACACGTCGGCGGCGACGTCCCCTTCGTGCCGGTGGAGGAACGATACCGACGGTAGGACTGGCGACGGACGGCACCCCCGGCGAGAATCCCATCACGATCGCCGATCCGGACCGTGACATATCATGGGGGTACCGCTCATGCAGGTCGATGCCGTTGATTTCTACTACTGCGCGATGCCTGAGGTGCTCGATATCGGGGACGGCAGCCAGGACCTGCTGCTGGTCCGCGTCGAGGCGGACGGGTACGTCGGCTGGGGCGAGTGCGAGGCGTCGCCGCTGACCTCGATCGCCAGCTTCGTCGCCCCGATGTCTCACAGTGCCTGCAAGCCGGTGCGCGACTCGGTGCTTGGCCAGCGAATCGACGACATCGACGATATCCGCCGCATCGGCGACCTTGTCCGCGCCAACAGCCTCGACCTTCTCCAGGCCGATCACACCCTCTCCGGCATCGACATGGCGCTCTGGGACCTGCTGGGCAAGCGGCTGCAGGCCCCGGTCTGGCAGCTCCTCGGCCACCAGCGGGTCTACCCGAAACGGCCCTACGCCTCGCAGCTCTTCAGTGATACACCGGCGGAAACCCTCGCGCTGGCACGACAGACGGCGGCCGATGGATACACTGCCGCGAAGTTCGGATGGGGACCGTTCGGTCGCGGCACCGCCGAGGAGGATGCCGAGCACGTTCGCGCGGCTCGGGAGGGTCTGGGGCCGGACCTGACGCTCCTGATCGATGTCGGCACGGTCTGGGTCGACGACGTGGAGCGGGCGGGCGCGATCGTCGACGTGCTGCGGGAGTGCGACGTCACCTGGCTGGAGGAGCCATTCGTCTCGGGCGCGTTCGAAGCCTACCGCCGGCTCGCGGAGCTGGCGGCCCCGGTGGCGATGGCGGCGGGTGAGGGGTCCCATGACGCCTGGCAGGCGCGCCACATGATCGACGACGCCGGCATCGGGTATGTCCAGATCGATGCCGGCCGCATCGGTGGCATCACCCCGGCCACCGACGTGGCGCGGTATGCGCGGGAGCGTGGCGTGACCTACGTCAACCACACGTTCACGTCGCACCTCGCGCTGTCGGCGTCACTGCAGCCCTTCGCCGGGCACGAGGAAGCGGAGATCTGCGAGTACCCGGTGGCACCGAAGCCGCTGGCGCTGGCGGTGACGACCAGGCACCTGGAACGGGACGGCGAGGGGATGGTCCATGTGCCCGAGGCACCCGGTCTGGGGATGGAGGTCGACACCGAGGCCCTGCGCGACTACCTCGTCGACATCGAGATCACCGTGAACGGCGAGGTGCTCTACCGCACGCCGGACCTGCAAGCGTGAGCCGGCGGTATCAGCATCGGGCCACCATGTCACGTCACGCCACCACCGGAGATGATCAGCCACTCCGGCATCTTCGGGAACATGCTGTTTCATGTTCCTGAATGCGACCTCCACGTGGCTGCCAGCATCAAACTGATGTACCCGTACAGCTTCACTACCTGCCGAAACTCGTCGTCCCGTTCCGAAAGTACGCAAACATGGTCCCGTACCCGCCGGTCCCCACGATCACCGATCAGGACACCTTCCTAGATCATCAGGTCGCCGCCGTTGATATCCAGTGACGCCCCGGTGATGTAGGCGGCGCGGTCGGACGCGAGAAAGGCGACCAGCTCCGCGACCTCTCCGGGCTGTCCGAGGCGCGAGATCGGGAAGCTTCGCGCGTAGGCCTCGACGCGCTCGTCGTCGATGGTGGCCCGCACCATCTCGGTGTCGATCAGTCCCGGGCAGACCGCGTTGACGGTGATACCGTCAGCGGCCACTTCCTTGGCGAGATGCCTGGTGAAGCCGAGCACCCCGGCCTTGGCGGCGGTGTAGTGGGCGCCGCCGACCGTGCTGATGTTCTTGCCCGCCGTCGACGAGAGGTTCACGATCCGCCCCCAGCCGGCCTCCCTCATCGGCGCCAGCACCGCCTGCGAGCAGAGGAAGGTGCCCTTCAGGTTCACGTCGACAACCAGATCCCATTCGTCCTCCGGAATGTCCGCGACCCGGGTGGGGCGCAGCACACCCGCGTTGTTGACGAGGATGTGCACCCCACCGAACTCGGCGATCGCGCGCTCCACCATGCGCCGCACATCGCCGGCATCGACCACGTTGCCTGGCACCCCGATCGCGGTGGCGCCCGCGCCCGCGAGCTCAGCGACCGTGCGGTCGACCCGTTCGGCCTGCAGGTCGTTCACCACGACACGGGCACCACGACGCGCGAGGGCACGGGCGATGGCAGCGCCCATGCCCTGACCGGCACCGGTCACGATCGCCGTCCTGCCCTCGAGATTCTCGATCTCCTCCATGTCATGTGCCTCCACCCCGCCCAGCGCGGGCCTGTCGCTACTCCCGTGAGATTCCTTCCCATCCTGCAAGAAGGAGGAGCATGCCCCCATCCGGGTCCGTGATCCACCGGGGCGCCGCGTTCCGGACCCGCCCCGATATCTATTGAATGACGCCGAGCTCCCTGCCGGCGTCCTCGAACACCGCGATCGCCCGGTCGAGCTGCTCCCTGGTGTGCGAGGCGGAGAGCTGGACCCGGATGCGGGCCTCACCGCGCGGCACCACCGGATAGCTGAACCCGACGACGAGGATGCCGCGTGCGTTGGCGGCACGGGCCAGCTCACCGGCGAGGCGCTCGTCGCCGATCATGATCGGCACGATCGGGTGGATCCCCTCGATGATCGTGAAACCGCGCGCCGCCATCTCGCTACGGAAATAGGCCGTGTTCTCGAACAGCGTCTCGCGCAGCTCCGGATGCCGCTCGACGAGGTCGAGGGCCGTCAGTGCCGCGGCGACGATCGGCGGGGCGACGGAATTCGAGAAGAGGTAGGGACGGGAGCGCTGGCGCAGGTAGTCGACCACCTGCCGACGCCCGGTCGTGAAGCCGCCGCTCGCCCCGCCGAGCGCCTTGCCCAGCGTGCTGGTCGTGATGTCGATCCGGTCGGCGACGCCGAAGTGCTCGGCGGTGCCCCTGCCGGTCGGTCCGAGGAAGCCGGTGGCATGAGAGTCGTCGACCATCACGAGGGCGTCGTAGCGGTCGGCGAGGTCGCAGATCTCGGGGAGTGGGGCGAGGTCGCCCTGCATGCTGAAGACACTGTCGGTGACGATGAGGCGGAAGCGTGCGTCGGTGGTCTCCTGCAGGCGCTGCTCGAGGTCGGCCATGTCGGCGTGGCGATAGACCTTGCGCCGGGCCTTGCAGAGGCGGATGCCGTCGATGATGCTCGCATGGTTCAGGGCGTCGCTGATGACGGCGTCCTCGGGGCCGAGCAGCGTCTCGAAGAGCCCGGCGTTGGCGTCGAAGCATGACCCGTAGAGGATCGTGTCCTCGGTGCCGAGGAACGCGGAGATGCGACGCTCGAGCTCCTTGTGGAGGTCCTGCGTGCCACAGATGAAGCGCACGGAGGCCATGCCGAAGCCGTGCGTGCGGAGACCCTCGGCTGCCGCGGCCACGATCTCGGGGTGGTTGGCGAGCCCGAGGTAGTTGTTCGCGCAGAGATTGATCATCTCCTCACCGCCCACCTCGATCTCTGCGCCCTCGGGCGTGGTGATTACGGCTTCCCGCTTGTAGAGCCCCGCCTCGGTGAGCTCCGCGAGCTGCTCATCGAGCCAGCTCAGCATCGATCCTTGTGTCATGGCATCCGTGTCCTTCCTCGCCATCCTTGCCGACGCGGCCGTGCGATGTGTGTCAGACGCTAGCCCTTGCGGCGTCGGATCGCCTCGAAATACGGGGAGAGGTGCCGCTCCATCGCCAGCACCGCCTCCCGTGGCTGCCGGTTGCGAATCGCTTCCACGATCGCACGATGCTCGTTCACCACGCGATCGGTCGGATCCGGCCTGCTGGCGCGCAGCTGGAGCGGATCGAAGAACAGATAGTCGCGTATCTGCTCCTCGATCAGTGGCAGCAGGCTGTTGACGGTCTCGTTGTCGAGCGCACGCAGCAGGATCGCATGGAACTGGACATCGAGGCCATGCCCCGTGTTGCCTGCCCGGCGGCCCTCCTCGTAGAGACGCAGCCCCTCTTCGATTCGGGCAAGAGACGCATCGGTGAGCTTCGTGATGATGACGGGCAACGCCCCGATCTCGAGGATGTACCGCAGCTCCATGAGGTCACGAAAGCGAGCCTCGCGGTCAGGCAGCGGCGACACCGATGCGGCCAGGGCGTCCCGGTCGAAGTTCGCGAGCTGGAGCACTCGTGGCGAGGTCCGCTCCAGCACCCCTTCCCCGATAAGACGACTGAGCGCCTCGCGGAGCACCGTTCGGCTCACGTTCAGTGTCTCGGCGAGATGGCGCTCCGGCGGCATGCGTGCGCCGGCCTCCAGTCCCTCGACGATGATGAACCGCTTGAGGATCACGACGACCCGATCGGCCAGGCTTTCCCGCGACGGCGGCGCTATCGCCTCAAGTCGTTCCAGAACGTCCATTACACCAGGCACTCCGATCCGGACATCGTCCCGTCCACATGGTCTCCCAACTCGTCACCTTCTGCCGTATACCATTGCACCGTATGGTCCATTGGTATACCATACGCCACATCCAAGTGATGAGAATGAGCAGCGCCGCTCATCGTCCATTGTGCATGCGGGCACGATGTGCCTTGCATCGCGCTATCCGGAAGGCAGGTCACCATGTCAGGTACGGTACGTCATACGTCCGGACGATTGAACCGACGCGAACTCGTCCAGCGCACCACGGCGGGGGTCGGCGCGCTTGCGCTCTCCGGTCACATGCTGGCGAACGGCGCATCCGCGCAGGAGGCGACACCATTCGGTGAGCCCCAGAGCCAGGGTGGTACTGCAGTGATCGCGGTCGGCGGGACCGGCAACCCGCGCATGTTCGTCGGCACCTCCTACTTCGGCACCGCAGCGTTCTTCGTCAGCAAGCTGCTCTACACTCCCCTCCTGCTGCTCGACCGGACATGGGGTAACCTCGGGCCCGGCCTCGCCTCCGAGTGGGCGTGGAACGACGATGGCACGGTCCTGACCATGTCGCTGCGCGACGATGTCGTGTTCCACGACGGCACGCCACTCACGGCCGCCGACGTGGAATTCACCTACAAGCTGGGTATCCGCACGGATCCATACTTCGCCGTAAGCGATCCCGGCATCATTGCGGGCGCCATCGATTTCCGTGACGGCACCAGCGAAGAACTGCCAGGCGTGACGGTGCTGGACGACCATACGATTCAGTTCACCCTCGACTCACCGTCGAACGTGTTCGAACTCAACATTTCCAACTGCGGCATCCTCCCAAGACACCTGTTCCCCGAGGACGCGCTGACGAGCGGCGCGGCCATCGAGGAGCTCCCCTTCTTCACCGGGGAGTCGGGATCCGGATCCGGCCTGCCGATTGGCACCGGGCCGTGGAAGGCCATCGAATACAATCCCGAAACCAACCTCACACTGGCGCGAAACGACGACTATTTTCTCGGCGCCCCGATCCTCGATCAGATCATCCTTCGGTACGGCGTCGAAGGGCCGGCGATCATCGCGGGGCTCGAGGCGGGTGAGTTCGACACGGCCTATGTCTCGGCGGAGGACGCACGCTCGCTTGAGGGTTCGGAGCAGCTCGAGCTGGTCGTCAATCACGATCTCGCAAATGAGACAGTCCTGATCACGGCGACGGAAAAGGAGTACATGTCCGTCCCGGTGCGCCAGGCCTTGCTCACCGCACTCGACAAGCAGACGCTGATCGAAACGCTCACCTATGGCTACGCGAAGTCGGCGCCGAGCGTGATGATGCATCCATCGCTCTTCCCGAACGACCGCCTCGCGACATACGACTATGATCCCGAGCGTGCCAGGCAGTTGCTGGACGAAGCTGGCTGGGACTGGGACTACACCCTGAAGTTCGGCCAGTACACCACCCAGGGATCACCGAGCAACGTGGTGTCCGCGGTGATGAGCATGTGGAACGAGATCGGCGTCAAGGTCGAGTTCATGCCGCTCGACTCCGCCGCCCAGGTCGAGATCTCGCGAAATGAGGACCACGTCTACGACATGACGATGACGAGCTTCGCCTGGCTCGCCTACGACCCCTCCTCGTCCTACCAGAGCTTCGGCTGCGAGCAGCGCCCGAACCACAGCAACTACTGCAATCCGGAGTACGACGAGGCGATGCAGGCTGCCATCCGCACTCCGTCTCTCGAGGAGGCAGTGCCGCTGTATCAGACCGCACAGACCATCCTCCAGGAGGAGCTCCCGTACGCGCCGGTCTGGATGGATGCCGAGATCTGGGCAGTGAACTCCCGTATGCATGGTGGCATCCTCGGACGCGGCCCATTGAACAACATCGAGTCCGAGAAGTGGTGGAAGGAAGGCGAATAGGCGTCTGCAGCACCGACACGGCGGAAGGCACCGGGCCATGTGGAAATTCATCATCCGTCGAATGATCGTAGCGATCCCCGTGTTGTTCGTCATCTCGGTGCTCGACTTCGGGTTCATCGCGCTCGCCCCGGGGGATCCGCTTCAAGCGATGCTCCCCCAGGGGGACGCCGATATGGGCGGTGTCACCGAGGAGGTGTACGAGAACACTGGACTCTCCGATTCGATCCCAGTCCGGTACATCAAGTGGGTCGGTGAGGTTGCCCAAGGGAACTTCGGAACCTCGTTCCGGACCGGTGAACCGGCCATCGAGGCGATAGCTAAGGCAGTACCGAATACCGTCAGGCTCACGCTCACGGCCGCGATCATCGCGATCGTGGTCGGAATCCCGCTCGGGATCCTGGCAGCGCTCCGGGAGGGATCGCTTCTGGATGAGCTGCTGACGCTCTTCTCGTACACCATCGCGTCCATTCCGGGGTTCTTCCTGGCATTGATCGCCGTGTTCGTAGCGGCAGTGAAATACCACATCTTCCCGGCAACCGGTGCGTCGTCGATCGGGTCGGACACCGGCTTCCTCGACAGCCTGCACCACCTGATCCTCCCCGCAACCGTACTGGGTATCCTGCAGACACCCGGCTACATCCGGCACCTGCGAGGCTCGGTGCTGGAAACCATGCGAGAGGACTACGTGCGAACCGCCCGTGCCAAGGGGTTGAGCGAGTCGGTAGTTGTCATCAGGCATGTCATGAGAAACGCGCTGATGCCCGTGGTGACCATCATGGGCCTGCAAATCCCCGTGCTGGTGGGGGGGTCGGTGCTGATCGAGCAGGTCTTCGCGTGGCCCGGTCTTGGCACGCTGAGCATCCAGAGCGCCCTCTTCCGCGATTACCCCGTCTTCATGGGGACGGCGCTACTCTACGCCGTCGCCGTGCTCGTCAGCAGCACGGTCACCGACATTGCCTACGCCATCGTGAACCCAAGGGTGCGGTATGCCTGAGCAAACCTCGACACTTGCCCGCAACGTCGGTGGGGAGGCGAACGCACAGCCAGACCTGAGCAACGAGCGGTTCGATCAGTTGGCGAGCGGGGCGCGCATGGCGGCGCCCGGCCCATGGCAACGCATCGTGATCGCCTTCCGCAGCAACAGGATCGCGATGATCAGCCTGTGCGTGCTGCTGCTCGTGATCGTGCTGGCACTCATGGCCCCGTGGATCGAGCGCTACTCGCCAACCCAGTCACATCTCCAGGCATTCGAGGCGCCACCATCCGCCGAGCACTTCCTCGGCACGGACAACGCCGGCCGTGACGTCTGGAGTCGGCTGCTCTGGGGAGCGCGCACGTCACTCACCGTGGCCGCCGCCGCCGTAGCAATCTCGATCGTGATTGGGACACTCGTTGGCGCCGCCGCCGGGTACTACGGCGGGGTCGTGGACTCGGTGCTGATGCGCATCACCGACGGCTTCATCGCCTTCCCGGACATCGTACTGGTGCTTATGCTCGCCTCGATCCTCGGCCCAAGCATCCGCAACGTGATCATCGTGATCGGCATCCTCGGATGGACCGGTATGGCGAGGCTGGTACGCGGGCAGTTCCTGATCCTGCGCGAGCAGGACTGGGTGCTCGCCGCCCGCAGCATAGGTGCCTCCAACGGACGCCTGATCACGCGTCACCTCATCCCGCACGTCTTTACGCAGATCGCCGTGGCGGCAACCTTCGGTGCGGCCGGAGCCACGCTCACCGAAGCCGGGCTCTCCTATCTCGGGCTTGGCGTTCAGCCGCCGGCCCCGAGCTGGGGTTCGATGCTTTCAGACGCGCAGTCCGTCCATGTTCTCCAGAACGTGCCATGGTCATGGATGGCCCCAGGCTTCACCCTGACCATCGTGGTGCTCTCGGTCAGCTATGTCGGAGAGACCCTGAGAAAGGCACTGGCACCCAGGTAGCCCCGCTCCACGACACCTGATATCAACCTCATCGCTCAACAGGCAGGGATTCGACACATGATGGAACGAAAGCAGCTTGATCTCCGTTCACTCCCGTCCGCACGCGAGGTCATCTCCCACCCGCAGGGCGGGTTGTTTCCCGTCCAGGTGACGTTGCCGAACGGCGACATCGCAGCGATCGCACGGGGCGGGGCAGGGCACCTCGGCCAGGCTGGTCGACTCGACCTGTGCCGCTCGAAGGACGGTGGGCTCACCTGGACTCCACCCGCAGTGATCGTCGACAGCGACGAGGACGACCGGAACCCGGCGTTCGGCGTGACGGCCGACGGCACGTTAGTGCTGAGCTACATGCGACAGGCGAGCTATACCAACGAGCGCAGGTACGAGCCGTCGCTCGAGAACTCGGATGTCTGCGTCATGACCTCCAGGGACGACGGGCTCTCCTGGAGCGCCCCCGTTCGCCTGGATCGCAGCACCTACCCACGCATGTCGCCGTACGGCCGCATCATCACGCTGAAGGATGGTACGGCCCTGATGCCGATCTACACCGCCAGTGGCACTCCGGCAGTGCCCGGCGGGTCGTACTACCTGCGATCAACCGACAACGGCGCGACATGGAGCCCGCCCCAGCTCATCGCCAAAGACATGAATGAGACCACGCTCATCCAGCTTCCCTCCGGCGACATCCTCGCGGCGATGCGGGAAACGGCACGGGAACACCAGCGCCTGTGGACGAGCCGATCGTCGGATGGAGGATTTACCTGGAGTCCCCCGGAGCTCGTCACCGACGACCGCCAGCATCCTGCGGACCTCCTGCTGCTCCCGAACGGCACGCTGCTGCTCCTCTACGGCAACCGCAGTGGACCCTATCGGATCGAAGGACGATACAGCCACGATGAAGGGCGGACGTGGAAGCCGACCCTGCTTGCACTATCCGGGCATCTCTACGGATACGATGTCCCCTCTCCGCGGCCGACCGACTTCGGCTACCCAAGCGGAGCCCTGACCGCCGACGGGAATCGCCTGGTGGTGACCTACTACGTGGCCCCCTTCCCCCGCATCCAGGAGCGGGACTGGACGGGACCGTGGACCACACCGTTCTATCAATCAGCTGGCTACATGGGCATCTCGCTGAGCGTGGACGTCGCGGAGCTCCTCGAGGCCCTCGACGGGTAGTGCCGAAGACCATCCCTGCCCATTGTCGATGTCGTATTGGCTCGGGCGGTCGAACGCAGAAGGTGTCCACAGGCAGCGACACGTGCCACCGCTCCGATGCGCGCACTGGCGCGCTCTCGACGCATCAGGAGGCAACAACTCGTGGAGTTCGATCTGCTCATACGCGGTGGCATGGTGGTGGACGGGTCCGGCGACCCCGCCCGCCCTGCCGATGTCGGCATCACCGGCGACCGCATCGCCGCCATCGGCGACCTCGAGGGCGCCATCGCCCGGGAAATCGTCGAGGCCTCCGGCCGCGTGGTCAGCCCCGGATTCATCGACGTGCACATCCACTCCGAGGCCCAGCTTGCCGATCCGACCAACCAGACCCGATACGGCAGCGTGCTGCAGGGCGTCACCACCCACCTGACCGCCCCGGACGGCTTCGGCTGGGCAGGGGTCGACCGCGATGGAGCCCGGCAGCTCTGGCAGTCGACGCTCTTCGCCAACGGCGAGACCGACCTCGCCCTCGACTGGCCCACACCCGGCGAGTACCTGGCCATCTTCGACGGCACCACGCCGGTGAACATCGTGCCGCAGGTGCCTCACTGCGCCGTGCGCTACGAGGCGATGGGCTGGGCGGCACGGCCCGCGACGGACGAGGAGCTGGACCGGATGCGTGCCTCCACGCGCGCCTGGCTCGAGGACGGGGCCGTCGCGCTCTGTCTCGGACTCGACTACCAGCCCAGCGCCTTCGCCGATACCCGCGAGCTGATCGAGCTGAGCAAGGTCGCGCGCGAATACGACGCCATCTATGCCGCCCACGTGCGGTACAACGACCTCGGTCGCGAGGCCGCGTGGCGGGAGACGATGGAGATCGCGGAGCAGGCGGGCATCCCCGTGCACGTCTCCCACGAGAGCGTCAACGCCACCACCGCCCCGTTGCTCGAGGAGGCCGCCCGGCGCTGCGACCTCTCCTTCGAGAGCTACCTCTACCCGGCAGGCTGCACGCACCTGGCGCTGACCCTGCCGATCTGGGCGCAGGAGGGCGGTCCCGACGGCATCCGCGAGCGATTGAAGGACCCCGAAGCGCGCCACCGGATCCGGGATCACCTCGACGATCGCCTGATGCAGACGGCAGGGGCCGACCGGCCCGTGTTCGTCCACACGCAGACGGGTCGCTACATCGGCCAGTCCATTCACGAGGCCGCCGCCGAGGCCGGCATGCCGGTGGCGGACTTCGCCATCACGGTGCTGGAGGAGGAACACCCCTACGCCCTGATGGTCTACCACCGCGGCACCACCCCGGAGGAGCAGCGGCGGGTCGCCTGGGACACGATCCGGCACCCGGCGATGATGGTCGCCAGCGACGGCATCTACCACGGCCAGTCGGCCCACCCGCGCGGCTACGGCACCTTCGCGCAGGTGCTGCGCATGAGCGTGCGGGAGACCGGAGCCGTGTCGCTGGAAGAGGCCGTCCGAAAGATGAGTGCCGTGCCGGCCGAGCGCTTCCGGATTCGCGACCGCGGCCTGTTGCGCGAGGGGTACGGGGCCGATATCGTGATCTTCGATCCCGACACCGTGGCAGATCGCGCCACATGGGACGAGCCGCGGCTCGAGCCCGTGGGCATCGACCGGGTGATCGTGAACGGCACCACCGTGGCGGCGCATGGCACGCCGACCGGTGCGCTGCCGGGTCGCGTACTGGGCCGGTAGCGCCAGCAGTGGTGCGTCGTCTTACGTACAGAGGACAAGGAGGAACGAATCCATGAAACTCGTGACCTATCGAAGCGGCGGCGGCACCCCACGGGCAGGCATCGCCACCGATCGGGGGATCGCCGACCTGCAGGAGGGCGCGCGTGCCATCGGTGCCGACGCCCCGGCCAGCGTGTCCGCCCTGCTGGCGGGCGGTGACGAGGCGCTCGCAACGGCACGGCAGGTCGAAGCCGCCGCTGCCGAGGGCAAGGTGAGCACCATTGCGGAATCGGACGTGACGCTGCTGGCATCGCTGCCGGACCCGACCACGATCTACCTGCTGGCGGGAAACTACCAGGCACACATCCAGGAGTCCGGCGCGCCACCCGTCAACAAGGACAGGATCAACCCCCGGCCGTTCCTGAAGCCGGGATCCTCCGTGATCGGTGACGGCGACCCGATCCTGATCCCGCCCGACTCGGACACCCTCGACTACGAGATCGAGATCGCCGCCGTGATCGGCACCGGTGGCCGACACATCAGCGAGGCCGACGCCGAGCAGCACATTGCCGGTTACGTCGTCTTCAACGACGTCTCCGCCCGGTCGCTGAAGATCGCGGAGGGGCGCGACGAGCGCAACGGCGACTGGTTCTTCGACTGGCTGCTGGGCAAGTGGTGCGACAGCTTCGCGGTGATCGGTCCCTGGCTGGTTACCCGGGACGAGATCGGTGACCCACGCGACCTCGAGATGTCGCTCAAGGTCAACGGCGAGCTGCGTCAGCACTCGGCGGCCGGCGAGATGATCTTCACCGTACCGGAATCGATCGCGTTCCTCTCGCGCTTCGTCACGCTGCGCCCCGGCGACATGATCTGCATGGGCACACCGGGTGGGGTGGGGGATGCCTCCGCCACCTACCTGCAGCCGGGCGATGTGGTCGACGCCAGCATCGAACGGCTCGGATCGATGCGCAACACCGTCGAGCGCTCGTGAGTGACACTCCCCCTCACTTGAGCGACCGGGAGCGCCTGCGCGGGGTGTGGGCGGCCATGCCCACACCCTGGACAGCGACCGGAGAGGTCGACACCGGAGTGGTACGCGAGCTCGTCCAGCGCTACGCCGCCCTCGGACTGCATGGCGCGTATACCACCGGCACCGATGGCGAGATGCACGTGGTCGAGCTGGACGACGTTCGCCGGCTCACCGCGGCATTCGGGCAGGCTGCGGCCGACGTCGGCCTGCCGGCCCAGATCGGATGCTCCTGGAGCCACACCGCCGGGGTGATCGAGCGGGCCCGGATCGCGCGGGAGGCGGGCGTCGGCATCATCCAGGTGGCCCTGCCATCGTGGATCCCACTGAGCGACGCGGAGGTTCGCGACTTCTTCGCGGCACTTCACGACGCCGTGCCGGACATGCGCATCGTGCACTACAACATCGCGCGGTCCGGCAGGTTCCTGACCGGGACCGACTACCGGGTGCTGCTCCAGGTGGCACCCAACCTGGTCGGCAGCAAGCACACCGGCGGCGACGTCGGCTCGCTGATCGAGATCGTGCAGGCGACCCCGGAGCTCGACCACTTCGTCGTCGACGGGCAGATCGTGCCGGGGGCGCTGTTCGGGGCGCGCGGGTTCTACAGCTTCCTGGCGAACCTGGCGCCTCACGTCGCGCTGGAGCTCTGGCGCCATTGCGAGAACGGGGCGTGGGAGCGGGCCGCGCGCCTGCGAGAGCGGATCGACCAGCTCTTCCGAACCTGGCTCGGCACCACCGGCGATGTCTCGGCGTCATCGGCGCTCGGCAAGATCGCCACCGCTGCCGGGATCCTGCCGGGGATGCCGCTCGCCGTGCGCCCGCCCTACCGCTCGGGCGACACGACCCATGTCGCGACGTTGCGCGACCTGATCGAGAGATCCTTTCCGGAATTCACCGTTCACGACCACTGAGGAGCAGACATGCGCAGCTATCGAGCAGGCATCATCGGGTTGAGCTGGATCACCTCCGAGCCGGCCCGACCCGGCACCCACCCGGTCCTCGGCACCGCCACCCCTCACAGCCACCTCTCCGCGCTGGCGGCGATCCCGTCGGTAACGGTGGTGGCGGGCTGCGACATCGTGCCGTCGGCCCGCGAGGCGTTCGTCTCGAACTGGAGTGGCACCTGGCCCGGCCTGCGGGCCTATGAGGACTACGCGGAGATGCTGCGCGAGGAGGAGCTGGACATCGTCAGCGTCGCCACGCCCGATCACCTGCACGGGGACATCGTGCGGGCCGCCTGCGAGAGCGGCGTACGGGGCATCTTCTGCGAGAAACCGATCTCCCACGAGCTGGGCGACGCGCGTTCCATGGTCGACGCGATCGAGCGCCACGGTGTCGTCGTCAACGTCAACCACACGCGGCGCTGGTCACCGGTCTACGTCGCCGCGCGCGAGGCGATCCGGTCGGGCGCGATCGGGGAGCTGCGCCAGATCACGATCCATTTCGGCGGCGAGCGAGCGATGCTGTGGCGCAACCACAGCCACTTCCTGGACCTTGCCACCTTCTTCGCCGAGGGGAATCCCACCTGGGTGGTGGCCGAGCTGGAGCCCGGTTTCGAGGACTACGGGACCAGCTACAAGGGTGACGGTGGCCGCAGTCCGGAGCTGGAGCCGGGGGTGAACGCCTACATCGGCTACGACAACGGCGTGCGGGCCTTCCTCGGCGGCATGAAGGCCGCCGTGCAGCAGATCAGCGTCGACCTGGTGGGAAGCACCGGACGGATCCTGGCGAACGACCAGGGCGCGACGCTGGTGGTCCAGACCGAGCGCGGGCTCTCCACCACGCCGATCATCCCGCAGGGGACGGTGGGTGGCATGCAGGCGGCCCTGATGAACCTGCTGGCGGCGATCGAGGGCACGCAGGAGCTCCAGAGTCCCCCGCGGGAGGCGGTGAAGACGGTCGCGCTCATCGAGGGGATCCTGGCGTCGCAGGCGGCCGGCAACTGCCGGGTGGATCTCTGACAGAACGAGCTTCGGCGAATCGGCAACGGTGGTCCGAGTCGCCCGGCCGGTCCGTTACACGTGACCGGGCTGCCACGCATCGCCGACACCTCCGCAGGGCCAGCGACCCGGGTGGCGCGAGACGCCCGGGTCGCTGGCCCACGCTGTCGACACCTGCTCCGGGCTGGAGACGATCGCAGCGGCCGCCCGGTCAGGGCAGCTCGCGCATGCATCCCGTTGCCGGTACACCGCTCCCCAGACGGGACGATCGAGTCATCCTCGTCGCTTCCCGGATGGGACATGGCCCGGCCGCTGTTGACATGCCTCTCTGCGCGTCGATATACTGACCCGTAAACTGTCCACATAATCTATCCGTTCTCAGCTCGGCGCCACGGTACGACGACTGGGCCGGGATGCATGTTCCGGCTGGTCGCAGGGTCACCTTTCGCCCCCGTTCACGGAGGCACGCCGTCCGACAGGCGATGACACCACTGCCGCAGGGACGGCGCCTGCAGGCGTGGGCGCAACCCTCCGCCACCCGGCGGGTTGCGCGCGCCAAGGTGAGGAGCGACGATGCGCACGTCCAGCACTTCCGGGTCCTCGAGCCGCCGCCAGTTTGTCCGTCGCACGGCCGGCGCCGGAACCGCGGCGCTCGCCGCGCCACACATCCTCGGCAGCGCGACACGGGCCGCAGCGCAAACGCCTTCGACCACCGAAGGTGAGATCCCGCAGACACCATCGTCCGCGACGGTGGATGGCACGCTTCGCGTTCTCCTGGCGGACGACTTCCACCCGGATCACAACGCATTCATGCGATCGGAGCTCGAGGCCTACGCGGAGCTCAACGGCTGGGAGATCGAGATCACCGACGTCGCCGGCTACATCGGCGGCGGTGACCTCTTCCAGAAGCTCCTCGCCAGCGTCCAGTCCGGCGACGCGCCCGACCTGCTGCTTCACACCCCGTCCGTGCGCAACTTCGTCACGCTCGGTCTGGTGCAGCCCGTCGACGACCTCGTCGCCGAAGCGATCGAGGCCTATGGCGACGTGATTCCGGGCGCGGTGTTCAGCTCCACCGTCGACGACGTCTGGTACGCGGTACCGTTCTTCACCCGCGCGGGCGGCTACTACGTGCGACAGGACGTCTTCGAGGAGAACGGTATCGACATCATCGACGGCACCGAGTACTACGAGACCATGCGCGAGACCGCGCTGGCCATCTCCAAACCCGACGAGAACATGTGGGGTTGGGGCGTGACGGTCAACCGCTCCGGCGACGGCAACGCCGTCGTCCAGAATGTCCTCTTCCGCCATGGCAGCCACCTGCAGGACGAATCCGGCGAGATCGTCACGTTCAATTCGCCGGAGACGGTCGAGGGCCTGAAGTGGCTGGCGGCGACCTACACGGAAGAGCAGTGGGCGCCGATGCTGCCACCCGGTGTGCTGGCATGGACCGACACCAGCAACAACGAGGCGTTCCTGGCCGGTCAGATCGCCATCACCCAGAACGCGGGCACGATGTACGCCAAGGCCGTGCTCGACCAGGTGCCCTTCGCCGATCAGATCGCGTTCATTCCATACCCGAAGCGCATCTCCGACGATGCCCGTCTCGACTTCATGAGCGACGGGATGCGGTTCTACCTCATCACCGACGCGAAGAACCCGGAAGCCGCCTCCGACGTGATCCGCCATTTCCTGACGACACCGGTGCAGGAGCGGGTCTGGACGATCTCCACCGGCTACGCGCTGCCGTCGTACGCCTCCGGTGCGGAAAGCCCGATCATCACGGAGAATCCGAACGGCGCGCGCGGCATGGAGATCGCCCTCACCGATACCGGCTTCTACGGCCTCGCCTGGCCGGGTCCCGTCAACGAGCCGATCGGCTCGATCGGTGAGGGGGTCTTCTTCACCGACATGATGTCCGAGATCATCCAGGGACGGTCGGCCGAGGAAGTGGCCGCCGACTACCACGACCAGTTCGTGCAGATCTACCAGGACTTCGGCTACCCCGGCGAATAGCCCCCGCAGGCATGTCAGGCGCCGGTCGCGACACCATGCCCATCCGGCGCCTGCCGTCTTCCCCGGGCATTGAGGAGGGTCGAATGGCGATCCGCACCATCCCTCGCACGCCACGGGTTGTGGCCCCGACGCGAACCGCGAGCGTTCTGAAGCGATCGAAGCGTTTTCTGGGTCGCGACTGGCCCGTGGCGTACATCTTCATCGCGCCACTCGTCATTCTCCTGTTCGGCCTGATCGCCTATCCCCTGATGCGCGGGGTCATCCTCAGCTTCTACAACTACACCGGCATCACCAACCGTGGCTTCGTCGGGCTGGAGAATTACGAGCGGCTGTGGGAAAACCGGCAGTTCCGCTCGTCGGTCTGGATCACGGTCAAGTACGCGACGATCGCCGTCTTCTTCAAGTTCTGGATCGGGCTGATCGCCGCGCTGCTGCTGCACCGCAAGGACCTCCGCTTCCGCAGCATCTTCACGGGCCTGGTGCTGCTGCCGTGGGTCATCCCCGACATCGTCGCGGCACTGACCTGGCGCGGCATCTACGACCCGATCTTCGGCGGCCTGAACCAGCTGCTGCTCAAGCTCGGCCTGATCGACAAGGGCATCGCCTGGCTGGGAGACTTCAACCTCGCGCTGCCCTCCGTGATCGCGGTCAACGTCTGGAAGGGTGTGCCCTTCTTCACCATCGTCCTCCTGGCCGGCCTGAAGGCACTCGATTCGGAGCTTCTCGACGCCGCCGCGGTCGACGGCGCCGGCGCCTGGCGCCGCTTCGTCGACATCATCCTGCCTGGCCTGCGCTACGTGATCATCGTCGGGTGCCTGCTCTCCCTGATCTGGACGCTCAACGCCTTCGGCCAGGTCTTCCTGCTCACCGGCGGCGGACCGGGTGGTGCCACCCGGCTCTTCTCGATCCTGGCCTACGAGTTCGCGATCGGCGGCCTGCGCTACAGCGCAGGGGTGGCGGTGGCGATGTCGGTCGTCCCGGCACTGCTGCTGCTCATCATCATTCTCGGGCGCTACATGCAGGGCGATCCGGATGCGTCGAATGAGCGCGGCACGGCGCTCGCCCAGCTCGGCGCCCTCCTGAGCTGGCCATTCGCCATCGTCCTCAAGGGCCTGCTCCTCGTGATGACCGCGGTCGGCGACGCGGTCGACCTCGTCCTCGGCAAGGGCATGGGGTTTCTCGCCAGCGCCTACTCGCGCGGGGATCCCGAGCGTGAGCGATCGTGGCAGCAACTGACCCGGCGACTGGGCAACGTCGGCGCCTATGCCGCGCTCGGCGTGCTTCTCCTGTTTCTGCTCTTCCCCTTCTACTGGGTCATCATCACGGCCTTCAAGACCGACGAGCAGATGCGGACGTCCGAGTCGGTCTTCTGGCCGACACCGTGGACCATCGAGCACTTCGACTACATGGTCACCGAGACCGATTTCCCGCGCTGGTTCCTGAACACCGCGGAGGTCGCGCTCGTCTCCTGCATCCTCTCGGTGATCGTCGGCGCGCTCGGCGCCTACGGCCTCGTCCGGCTGCGCTGGCGGGGAGCGAGCTTCCTCTCAACCGCCATCCTGTTCGCCTATCTGATGCCCACGGTGATGCTCTTCATCCCGCTCTACCGGATCTTCACCGAGCTGCACCTGGTCAACACGCTCGGGGCCCTGATGATCGCGTATCCGACCTTCGGGCTGCCGTTCGCGACCTGGCTCCTGATGGGGTACTACCGCTCACTGCCGCGCGAGCTCGAGGAGGCTGCCCTGATCGACGGCGCCAACTACTTCCAGGCCTTCTTCGGGGTCATCCTGCCGCTCATGAAGCCGGCGCTGATGGCGGTCGCGCTCTTCGCGATCACGGCGGCGTGGGACGAGTTCCTGTTCGCCTTCGTCTTCATCAACTCCGAATCGCGCTTCACCCTGTCGGTCGGCCTGCGCAACATGGTCACCGGTGACATCTTCCCGTGGGGACAGATGTTCGCGGCAAGCATCATGACGACCGTGCCCGTCGTCGTGATCTACATGCTGGCTCAGCGCTTCATGATCGCCGGCCTCTCCGCCGGCTCGGTCAAGGGGTAGGGCAGGTGCCACGACACGAGCCAGCCTGTCGCCGGCGAGACGACGCAGGATCGGTCAGGCTGTCTGCCGTCTCGCATCAATCGGTGAAGAGATGCCGTGAGTCTGCGGAACTGGCTCGCTACGAGGCCGCTTCGGCATCGACCTTCAGCACCGCCTTCATGACTGCGCCGGACGCCATGTCCGCCAGCGCCCGGTTCGCCTCGGCGAGCGTGTAGTACGTCACCAGCCTGGCCAGGTCGAATCGGGCGGCCAGCTGCGGCAGCGTGCGGACATACCGGCCGTACTGTGCCTCCGCGAACGCCCAGGAGCCGTAGAGCTTGAGCTGCTTGCGCGTGATGACGTGCGGATTGATCGGCGTCTCACCCCGGTCCGTGTACTGACCGAGCACCAGATACTGCCCGTTGCGGCGCACCATCTCCATCCCCTCGGCGACAGCACCGGGCACGCCGGTGCACTCGAGAACCACGTCCGCGCCGCGGCCCTGTGGCGTCAGGGCCAGCACGCGCCGCATCCGCTCCGCCTGGTCCGTGATGGCGAAGATGTCGAGATGGTGGTGGCCGACCCCGATCTCCCGGGCCAGCTCGAGCCGGTTGGCCGGACCGCCGACGATGATGACCTGCCCCGCGCCGGCAAGGTGGGCGTACATCGCCGCCGCGATCCCCACCGGGCCGCTTCCCTGGACGACCACCGTATCACCGACGCCGATCCGGACCGTCTCGAGAACGCCCTTCACCGTGGTCGGTCCGGCGCAGCCAAGGGCGATCGCCTGCTCGGGCGCGATCCCGTCCGGGAGCCTGAACACTGCCGAACCCGGCTGAAGGTAGATCGCTTCCGCCCAGCCGCCGGAGAGGCGGGGCTCCTCGTCGAACCGCTGGTTGATCCCGTAGACCTTTCGGTTCTCGCAGAGGGTTCGCTCCTGCTCGACCACACACCAGTGGCACGTCCCGCAGGGGATGTTCGAGGCCCAGATGATGCTGTCGCCCTCATGCAGCGGCTCGCCATTGAAGTCGGTCGTCACGCCCTTGCCGAGCTTCCAGACCCGACCGACCGCCTCGTGCCCGAGGATCACCGGCGTCGGGATCGGCAGGTTGCCATGGTGGAGGTGCACGTCGGTACCGCACACGCCTCCGAGCTCGATCCGTGCGACGAGCGCGCCTTCCCCTGGGTCGGGCACGGGCGCCTCCTCGAGTGTCAGCGCTTCGTTGAAGGCACGGAGCACGACCCCACGGGCGGTACTGGTCATGGTGACGTCCTTTCGCGTTCGAGCGATCCGGTATCAGGGGCGCTCGCCGAAGTACTCGGTGCCGGGACGAACATAGGTACGGGCTACCTCGTCGTTGACCTCGAGCCCGATGCCGGGCTTGTCCGTCAGAACCACGTGGCCATTCTGGATGACCGGCTGGTCCTGGATGGTCAGGTCCTCCCAACCGGGATAGTCGATCCAGTGCCACTCCATCACGAGGAAGTTGGGGATCGACGCGCACACGTGCGCGGACGCCATCGTTCCCAGCGGCCCGCAGACGTTGTGCGGCGCCAGGGGCACGTAGTAGACCTCGGCCATGTTCGCGATCTTGCGACACTCGGAGAGCCCGCCGCACTTGGGGATGTCCGGCATGATGTAGTCGACCGCCTGCTGCTCCAGCAGGTCACGGAACCCCCACCGCAGGTAGAGGTTCTCGCCCGAGCACAGCGGCACCCGCGACGCTCGCTTCACCTCGCGCAGCGCGGCGACGTTCTCGGGCGGCACCGGCTCCTCCAGCCAGAGGAGATTGAACGGCTCCATCGCACGGGCGACCGCGATGCCGCTGGCGATGTCGTACCGGCCATGCATGTCGATCGCGAGGTCGACGTCCGGGCCGATGGCGTCTCGGACGGCGGCGACCCGCTCGACCATCCAGGCGATCTCGGGCCCGGACGCGTGCCAGTTCCAGGCGTCGTTGCGGTACCCGGCGGTGGTCTCGTCGACATCGAACTTGATGGCGTCGAACCCGAGGGCGACGACCTCGCGGGCTCGCTCCGCATAGGACTCGGGGGAGAAGTCCCTGCCGGCGTGGCTGTCACAGTAGAGCCGGACCGTATCCCGGAACTTCCCGCCAAGCAGCTGGTAGACGGGCACCCCGAGGGCCTTGCCGGCGACGTCCCAGAGCGCGATCTCGATGCCCGTCATCGCGGTCACGGTCGCCCCGGCCATCGCGCCGTCGAAGAGGCGGGAGCGGCGCATCTTCTCGAAGAGGCGATCGACGTTGAGCGGATCCTCGCCGATCAGGTAGTGCTTCAGGGCGTGGACCATCGCCGGGCAGCCCTCGCCGCCGTGGATGCACTCACCGTTGCCGATGATGCCCTCGTCGGTGTAGACGCGGACGTAGGTCGAGTAGCCGTGCCCCTTGATCTCGGCGGTACGAATGTCCGTGATCTTCATGTGGAACCTCTCCCGATCATCCTTCCGCGTCACTCGCGCGAGATCGCGCTGCCTGCACGCCGGGCATCAATGGTCGTAGCGCTCGCCGGTCTCGCGCTCATACTCCGCCAGCTTCTCGGGACTCGGCGGGTAGTAGTCGTGGACCGATCCCCCCGCGACGATCTTGTCGCGAATCCACGCCTCGAGGCGCTCCTTGGATGGGCCGATCCTGGCCACCAGTTCCGCGAGATCGAGCGGCATGGCAAGCACACCCTCGTCGTCCGCGAGGATGATGTCGCCCGGACGGACCTGCACGCCGGCCATGTCGATCGGACGGTCGAAGTCGACCGGCTCGAGGTCGCGCCCGCTATGGGCGGGGTGGACTGTCGAGCAGAACACGGTGAACCCGAGCTCGGCGATGTAGGGGGAATCGCGGACGGCACCGTGGATGACGGCGGCAGGCACACCACGTGCCTTGAGGCGTGCGGAGAGGATGTCGCCGATGATGCCGGCGGTGGGAACGCCGAGCGCGTCGACACAGAAGATGTCGTCCTCCTCGATCGACTCGATCAGGGCGATTTCGGGCGAACGGCGACGGGCCTCGGGATCCGGTCCGCGATCGGGCGCACGCCTGATGAGGTAGCGACAGGTGCGCGCGCGCCCGACGATGCGCGTGCCGAGCCCAAGCGGGCGCAGCGGCAACAGGCCGCGCATGTAGGTGTTGCGCCAGCCCTCGGAGATGAGGAGCTGACAGGCGGAGGCGGTGCTCACACCGGCGAGGTCGTCCCGGATTGCCAGGTAACGGCGCTGATCGTCATCGGTCCAGGTGAATCCCGTCATCGCTGGTCATTCCTTCCCGAGATCCCTTGTGATGGTTGCCGGCATGATCCCGGTCAGCTCCCTCGGTGTCAACGGGGGTACCGCATCGACACCGGCACCCCAGGGGCGGTCGGCCCCGGGCCCGACCGCCCGCAAGCCGTTCAGCGGGTGTGCCGCCAGCCCGCTCGAGCAGTGCCCAACCCCTGCGACGTGTGTGGTGGTCGCAGCGGAACTGGACGGTGCGGTCGACGCAGTGACCAGGTACGGGGTCCTCGCGATCTTCGGACTGATCACGATCCACAACGCCATCCGGCAGGGTCTCCAGACGCGTGATGCGGTGTATTTCGCCGGCGACGGTCGCGGCATTCGGAGGCGTCCAGCCTGAGGTCGTGCCGGGCGGTCATGCAGTAGTCCCCTTGCGGCTTGCTGCCTCTTGCGACCCCAACACCAGAACTGGCTGGATCCGGCCAGTTGACATAGGGCGTATGATCGTGTGAGGCAGATCCCCTGGGTCCCAAAAGCCATCCTCCTGGAAGTGCACGAGCCGCTAGCACGGCCATCCTTGGTCTCGGTCGATGTCCACCATCTGTCGTTTCGCAGCGTTACTTTCGACCTTGTGTCGAGGAGGAACTGTCATGGACGGGCACCCGAAGTATTCCTATCCTGCTGGCAATGCTGATGTACCCCGGAAGGGACACCTCAGCCGTCGCGCCCTTCTCGCTCGCACTGCGGTCCTCGGCGCTGGGGCCGTGGGATGGCGCTTGCTTGGCGTCTCACAAGCAGCTGCCCAGACGGCCAGCCTGACCATCAGTCTCCACAGCATCAGGTGCCTCGAGGAAGTCAACGAAGCATCGGCTTCCGAGGAGATCTATGTCCTGGTAACCACCGTCAGTCTCCGGCCCCCGACGACTGTCATCGACGGTGTCCCGCCCCTTCCGAATTTCGAAGTGTTTCGATATGGCGTGTACGAGGACTTCGACGAAGGGGATGTCGTCACCGTCGATGGCATCCCGTTCTGGGGGCCGAGCTCGACCCCTGAGGATATCGAGAACCCTGACCACGCTGCCATGATCGTGTCGGTGATGGAGAACGACAATGGCACCCCGGAGCAGTATCAGGAGCTGCTCCGCGATTTTGTAGTGCCGGTGTGGCTCGGATCCACGGTGGGAGAACCGAATCCGGCCAACCGCGCGGCACGCTTGACCCGCCGAATCGGCGACGCGCTCAACGGCGTCGACCTGCCGATCCCCTTCACGCTGGACGACGATCACGTCGGCACGCAGCAACTGGTCCTGGATGCATCGGATCTCATCGTGAGCGGCACCAAGGACAAGGTGCTGCGGTTCGAGACCTCCGAGGGGAGATACGAGCTGGTGTTTCGTATCTCGTCCCACAACGCTGTACAGAGCCCCTGGTCGGGTGCCAACGACAACTGGATGTCGATCGGTGGGATCTTCCCACCCGGAGCACGCGTGGTTGCCACGACACGCAACGCTGACAACCTGGACGTCTTCATCACCGGCAACGATGGGCGCGTCTACACCTCATGGTGGTACGCCAACGCTCCCTGGTCGGGAGCGAACGATAACTGGTTGTCCATCGGCGGTGTCTTCCCGGCCGGGGCACCGGTCACCGCCATCGCGAAGTCAGCGGATAGCATTGATGTCTTCATCACCGGCAATGACGGGCGCGTGTACACCTCGTGGTGGTACGAGGGTGCCGCCTGGTCCGGAGCCAACGACAACTGGTTGCCCATCGGGGGATTCTTTCCCGCGGGAGCGCCTGTCACCGCGACATCCAGGAATGCCGGAAACCTGGACCTGTTCATCACGGGCAACGATGGCAGGGTCTACACCTCGTGGTGGTACGAGGGTGCCGCCTGGTCCGGAGCCAACGACAACTGGTTGCCCATCGGAGGGTACTTCCCCGGCGGGGCACCAGTCGCCGCCGTCGCCCGCACGCCAGACAACCTGGACCTGTTCATCACCGGGAACGACGGGCGTGTCTACACGTCCTGGTGGAGTAGCGGTGCAGCCTGGTCGGGAGCGAACGACAACTGGCGATCGATTGGCGGCTATTTCCCGGCGGGCGCGCCCGTGACGGCGATCTCGAAGTCGCCTGACAGCATTGATCTCTTCATCACGGGCAATGACGGAAGGGTCTACACGTCCTGGTGGTATGCGGGGTCCGATTGGTCAGGCGTCAACGACAACTGGCGACCGATCGGTGGCTACTTCCCCGCAGGTGCTCCGATCGCAGCCACGTCTCGCAACGCCGGCAATCTCGATCTGTTCATCTGTGGAAACGATGGCCGAGTCTACACGTCGTGGTGGTATGCCGGCGCTGACTGGTCTGGCGTCAACGACAACTGGGCCCCGATCGGGGGCTACTTCCCTGTGGGGGTATCCTTGGATGCCGTCGCACGCACGCCCAACAATCTCGACCTGTTCATCGCGGGCAACGACGGGAGGGTCTATACCTCATGGTGGAGCGGGTAACATCCGCCTTCACCAGCGACGTATTCGACGCCACCTCTCGCCTGAAATGATCGACGAAGTGGTCGCCGGCTACACGGCGGGCGAAGTGGTGCCACCAGTCTGCGTATTCCCCAATGCGCGCCGATCTTCGCGAGATCGAGCGTTCCCCCGGAGTTGCCGATGAGGATGAGACCATCTGCTCCAGAATTGGCGTCGGGTGTCATGGGCTCCCGAATGAACGTGGCGATTGCGAGCATCATGAATTTGCGCTGAGACAGGACCGTCTTGATGTTTCGGAGCATGCTCACGTCCTGCGCTTCGGCGTCCACACTGTGGACTGTTCAGGGTTTCGGGGGCCCATCGCATTGTTGAGCTATCCAGGGATGGGCACGTGCGCGGGCCACATTGTCAAGGCTTAGCGAGGCAAAGCAGTTGAAGCGACGACGGTGGTAGTGGTGATGATCGCGTTGAACGTGCGAGCGACCGCTTCGGCAGCTGCGCTCGCACCCCAGTTTTCGCGTTCGAGTTCCCGGGCGCGACTGATGACTCCTGAGTTCCAGGGAATGTCGGGGTCGAACTGAGGCAGCGTTCCGCTGCCCCCTATCAAGCCCACAAGCTCGGCGGTCCTCGGCGATGGCTCTACTCCGTCGACGAGGACGGCTTGGAGGTCTTGCAAGAGGTGGGGTCGTCTGCTGGTCCTGCCGTCGCCGAGGACGGTCGTAGCGAACAGCCCGAGCCGTTTGCGCTTTTCTTCATGGATGTCTCCGCGCGTTATGAGACGGATGAGGAGCGGCCGCCGGAGGCTCGGTCCGATCGCGGGGAGCACAGACTGAACCGCCTGGGGTTCTCCTGATAGATAGTCCCAAGGCAGCTCTCAGGATGTTGTCCTCGGGTGCATGTCCGTTGACGGCTTGCACACTCGTGACAGCCTGGCGCGTGACGGTGCTCGTCACGCGCTCGTCGAGCGTGAGCTCCGCGAGCATAGCTCCGGCCAGCGCGTAGCAGAGCGTGTTTTCACCGATGATCATGCCGGATTTGGGCTGAAACAGCAGGAGCAAGAGGTCCTCCGCCAGCGTTGGCTCGCCTCGCCTCTCCCCTTCGGCGGGCGGAATCATGCTCCTGGCGACAAGGCGGCTTTGGTATTGCTGGCTCACGGTCTGTTCTCTCCGATTGATTCGTCCGCCCCAGTTGCACCGGCGCGGGCCTCATCGCACATGCTGGCGATGTCGGAACGGGTCCGCTGGAGACGGTGGATGCTTGCGACGAGCTCCGCGTCCAGTTGACGCAGGGTTTCCTGGATGTTCTGCCCGGCGACGTCGTCGTCGCCGATCCGCGAAAGCGGCACGCAGTGGGCGCTCGGGCTGGCGGCCAGTTCGCGAGCACTGACCAGTACTGGTCATGCCGCCGAAGAAAGCTACAGGGAAGCGATCGAACGCCTCCAGCAAACACAGGTCACCGCCTACCTCGCCCGCGCGCATCTCGTCTACGGCGAATGGCTACGTCGGGAAGGCCGCCGTCAGGCAGCCCGGGAGTGCCTCCGCTCTGCCCACGAGATGCTGTCGGACATGGGCGCGGACGCGTTCGCGGCTCGTGCCGCCGTCGAGCTACGTGCGACCGGCGAGCGACCGCGCAAGCGCTCGTCCCCGTCGACCGACGAACTCACGGCGCAGGAAATGCACGTCGCGCGGTTGGTCGCCACCGGCGCGACCAACCGGGAGGTTGGGACGCAATTGTTCCTGAGCCCGAGGACGATCGAATCTCATCTACGGAACATCTATCCCAAACTCGGGATTACATCCCGCCGGCAGTTGAGAGAAGTCTCTCTCCCTTGACTCTCGAATCCAGACGATCTGTCAGGTCAGCTTCGTCGCTCCCTAGTGAGGGGTCGAGATCGGCAACGTGTGTCACCCGCCGAGACCTTGAGGTCGGCCAGCTCGTCGGCGATCCGGTCGAAGCGTGTCTACTCCGGTGATATGCGTTCCTCATCATTCCAGACGCTGGACGTGTTGGGTTTGGCACCTGCTGGACTGAATAGCCCAAGGGAAAGCGGCACCAAGCATGGGCTTGGTGCCGCTTTCGTCGATCACAGCCATTGTTTCCAGGGCCAGTGTTTGCGAAGGGCTGTCATGGTACCCAACTACTCCAATCGGGAGTGGTTGTCTCCATTGATATCCTCGCCCGATTGGCAGCTCGTTCACAGGCGCGTTGCAGTACCTCGCTGGTCACGGTCTTCTCCTGTGGTCATACGATTGGCCTCGCGAGTGAGGCGGACGCGTCTGGAGGAGGGAGGTGAGTCAGCTACCACGCTCATGAGCCGAGATCGCGATACGACAACATTGAGCCCGACTGGGTGTCGAAGCAGCCAGAATTCACGCATGAACCACAAACGGCAGGCATTCTGCCTGCCGTTCGCCGATTCTTCAATTATGGGTGCCGAATGCGGGACTCGAACCCACACGCCCTTGCGGGCACCAGCTCCTAAGGCTGGCGTGTCTGCCAATTCCACCAATTCGGCAAAAAGCCCGTAGTTTCCAGGATTCCTGGCCAAAGCCTCCTGCCAGGAACATCAGAACTGGTGGCCAAGTTCCAGGCATCGGCCGGCCACCCACCATGCAATTCTAGCACCCGTCACAGGATGGCCCCGCGCGGTGTGACGGGCGACGGATGAGCAACCTTGCCAGCTGTCCGACGCCACTCTGCACCGGAATCGACATGAAGCGTCCATGGTTCCTCGCCGAATGAATGGTTTGTCCGTAGAATCACCACGATTCCACAGATTCGGCGTCCACTGTCACACCAGCGACCAAAATCCAATTTCCTGGGCATCACCCCAAGCCGACAACAAACTGGGCTTCAGAGCAAGCTCGTTGCCGCTGCTCGACGACATCCGCGGTCAGACCCTTCACCCGCAGTGGATGCGTGAGCCACCGTGCAAGCAGTCCGCCCTATGGACCTCGTACCCCATACAGCAGCCACCCCGAAATCGCCCGGTACATCAGCACACGCTCAGGGAGCCCTTGCACTCCCACAAGAGGATGGGGCTGTCGTAGCCAGGCGGAGATCTCAGCCATCTCCTGGTACTGGGCGCCGGTTGGCTCGCCCTGCTCGTCGGCTGAATCGAGATGCCAGTTAGCGCTGGCAGTTCCTTCCCCGGCGTAGACACCGAACCCGACATCCACGTTGAGTTTGTAAAGGGAGTAGAGGAGCACGTAGTTGGCGTCGTTGGCGTCGTGGGGTTGACCGAAAGCTTTGCTTCGACCCAGCTCTGGAATCGTGGAGACGCCATAGGCTGGTGGCGCGCTCTGAGAGAGGGCTTTCTCCACGCCGGCATCGATGGCGGGTTGGAGGAAGCGGTTGCGGATGAGCTCGGCAAGTGGATTGGGCTTACAATGGGGCAGGGTTCCATAGACATTGCATCAAGAAGTGAGACCAGCCGATGGTAGATGTCCGTAAGGCACCGAGAAAGGGTATTGGCACCTGCGTCTATTGTGGCAGGACCAGGAAGCTGACCAAGGATCATCTCTTCCCACAGGCTCTGTTCATCACACTCGACAAAGAGATGGTCACTGTCCCTGCATGTCACCAATGCCAGAGGCGGAAGGAGGTGGGTGACCGTGAGCTCGAAATTTACCTGACCCTCGATATTTTGGGAAGCGGACATGCCGACGTTGTAATGCATCTGAAAAAGATTGCCGACCGCAACGAAGGGACAAAGCATCGACTCGATCGAATGATCAATGGGGCCGATTATGCAGCACTCACTACTGAGGATGGGTTCCAGCTCGCCGAAGGTCTGGTTGCAGAATTCGATACAGAGCCAGTCCTACAGATGCTTCGGATGGTGGCTCGAGGTCTTTATTGGTACAGTACGGGCGAGATACTTCCTCCAGATGTCCATACGCATGCCCAACGGATACCGTGGAATATTGGCGGAGAGCTACTTAGACGACTCAGTGCCCATCGATCTGGTAACCCAACTGTGAAAGGGAATCTGGTTGTATGGTGGACTGATCTTCGTATCCAAATGAATACTCCACATGATCGCCTTTGGGTGGTGTGCTTCAACGACGCAGTAGTGTTCCTCCTCGCGACAGCTGGTTGGGCCTTGAGCCTGGATCGCATCCGTGACAAGTTGGATTCATTGCCACCGAAGGATGAAGGTAAGGCGCGATTCTCGGCGGACTCGGGTCTCATAAACCATATTGAAGCGATCCTTCCCCCGAAATGATGATGGGGCATACATCTTGCCACCTTTGCCACAGGATCTTGAGTCGTGACATTCAGCACTTCACCACAAACGCTTCCTGCTTTTCCTATCGGTCCGGCAATGCCATCGCCACACTTCAGTGACTATCGCCATCGCGCTGAGAAAAACCGATAGCGTGCTGGTTGTTGTTGACCGCCAGCATCCGATACGTCTGCTGTGGGATAGTTCAGCAATCTCACGTGCCTGTGGGTGATGCAGGCTGAAAGTGTCCTTGCCATCGCGACCATCCGCTTCTTGGTAAAGACTATCCCCTCGATCTCATCCGACAGCTTGCTAGCAGCCTTCTAGGAGTTCACTCATCCGGTCGCTATCCTGGGCCAACTCTTCCCAAACCCGAATTGATGCAGATCCAAGTGGTACCTCACACACTATTGAGGTGCTTGTACCCACGGCCTCGCAGGAAGCGAAAGGAGTGGTCAAGCGCTCTGGTGGCCAATTGCGAGGATCCAAACCATTTGGTAGCGAATTGCCGACGCCTCACCGGCTCCCGCCCCCTGCCGTGCTCCGGTGGCTCATCACCCTGGGATGACTCTGCGCATCACCAGGCAATGCTCCACGCTGCCCGGCGCGCATGGCTCTGGCACGGAAAGGCCGGACAACGCGACGAGCCGACACAGCACCGCCGCTCCCTCCCCCATACTGGCACCACGATCGACACGAGCAACGTCTGGAGCCACGCATGACACGAAACGACCGATCGTGGACGACCCCCATCCTCCTCGCCCTCCTGGGCACCGTCGGCGTGATCGCCATCGTCGCCCTCACCCTCTTCGGCGATGCCTCCCCCGACACGCGGGAGCGCATGCGCTTCGAGCTCTTCACCCACGTCCTGCAGCTGGGCGTGATCGTGGTGATCGGCGGCGGCGTCGCGCTCCTCTACAAGTGGATCGAGCACGGCTGGGAGACCGCCCGCGAGCAGGCCGAGCGACGTCGCCGCTACATCGACCGCCTGGGCGACGCCTACCGGGCGGTGCGGGAGGCTCGGCGACGGCTGCGTGCCTGCGGGTTCAGGGGAGCCAGCGGACCGCCCAACGGCGAGCTCACCCCGGCACAGTTGACCTGCCTGGACGAGCAGATGCTCAGGATCAGTCAGGAGCAGCTCAGGCTGGAAGCCCTGCTCATCGAGTCACAGCACGTTCCACCCACCGACGACGGCACCGAATTGAGCGCGGAGCTCGGCGTGATGGCGCGATACCTGGGCCGGATCGTCTCCGAGTACGAGCGCCACCGCCCCGAGGAGCGCATCTCCCTGGACGACCTGAAGCGCCTCAGGGAGTTCACCCGCGGGACAGGGGAGGACACCGGCCCCATCGATCCGCGTGCCGGCACCCTGCAGGAGAACTTCATCAAGCCGCACTACCGGGCCGTCGCCATGGTCACGCGATAGACGCCGGTCCGCCCACGCGCTCCACACCCCTGTCGCCACACGCCAGCGAGCCACCAGCTTTTCCCGCGGGAGCCGGCGCTGTACCATTCGCCAGACGAAGGAGAGGGCATGGTGCAGGTCAGGACAGGGTCGACGGAAGATACCGATGCCGTGGTGGCGCTCTTCGATGCCAACATCGCCTGGCTCGTCGAACGTGGCCGCTCGGAGCAATGGGGCAGCGAGCCATGGTCGGGGGATCCCGGCAAGGTCACGTTCGTCCGTGACCTGCTCGCGAGCGGGACGGTGACGATCGCCGAGAAGGATGGCGAGGTGGTCGGCGCCAGCGTGCTGGCGGATCACCCCATGCCCTACGTGCCGGCGACCGACGAGCCGGAGCGGTATCTCAAGCTGCTGATCGCCTCACCCGCGCACCGCGGGGAAGGCATCGGCCATCGCCTGATCGAGATGGCGCGCGCGGCGACCGTCGCGGCCGGGATCGACCTGCTGCGCGTCGATTGCTGGTCGGGCGGCGACCGGCGCCTCGTCGCATACTACGTCAGCGAGGGCTTCACGCCGACCCAGGAGATCGAGGTCCGACCCGGCACCTCGGTCCAGGTCTTCGAATGGCGCCCGCCATCGTGACACTGGTTCGTCGAGCCGAGCATAGTCGCCACTGTGGATCGTCAGCGCAAGGTTGCCATGTCGACCCATTCGACTGTGCGCAGCGGAGACTTCGCGAAACGCATGGCAGGGATCACACGATTTCCCGACACTCGGGCTCACGCCCACGGCTCGAATTGACGACATACGTTTGACGTTCCAGATGCTCAGGTTCTCGATGAATGAGGGACAAGATATGTGGACCCTCACCGGGCTGGATCGCGTCCTGTAGCGCTGGGTCGCACATCCACCGCCCATGACTTCGCCAGCGGCGACTCATACGGAGTCCGCATGAGCTATTGCGGATCCACCGTACTCGTGCCCCTGTCCTGTGGCAGCTTCGGCGCACGGCCGCCACAGGGGCGGCACTACGAGGTGTTTCTCTCAACAGTGCGCACGGATCCCGTATCACCCGGTATCGGCACAAGCCGTTTATGGAAGCAAGAGACGCAGGGATTACTGTCCGGCGATGGAGATGCAGAACGGGTGGCCGTCCGGGTCGAGGTGGACGCTGTCCGCGTCCTGCGGCCGGTACTCGGCGAGCGTCGCGCCGCATGCCTGTGCGTGCACGCAGCCAGCCTCAAGGTCGTCGACCAGCACCTCCAGGTGCATCTGCATGATCTGCTTGCCTGGCTCCGACGGCCACGTCGGTGGCGTGTAAACATCCTCGATGTGAAACGCCAGGCCCATCCCACCGTCGGTGTTGGGCAGGGTCACCCACCCTGGCTCCTCAACCCCGATCGGCCAACCGAGGAGCTGCGCATGGAACCTCGCCAGCTTCGGTGGATCGGGCGAAATCAGGGTCACGCCAGTCACGCGGGCATTGTGCGCTGTGGTCATCGATCACGCTCCTTCCGTCTTGAACAGATGGGACTTCAGAAACTCGATGCCCATCGCCAGCATGTGGGCACGCTGGGCGTTGTCCGCCGATCCTGCATGCCCACCCTCGCGGTTCTCGTAGAAGAGCACATCCGGGATCCCGCGCGCCTGCATCCGGGCGGCCATCTTGCGGGCCTGCACCGGTCCGACCCGATCGTCGCTCGTCGCCGTGGAGAAGAGCACCGGCGGGTAGTCCACCCCCTCGCGCAGGTTGTGGTAGGGCGAGAAGGTCTGGATGAATGCCCAATCCTCGGGCTTGTCAGGATCCCCGTACTCGGCGATCCACGAGGCACCCGCCGATAGCTTCGTGTAGCGCTTCATATCCAGCAGCGGCACCTGGCAGACGATCGCCCCGAACAGCTCCGGGTAGTGGGTCAGCATGTTCCCGACCAGCAGACCACCGTTGCTGCCGCCGATACACCCCAGGTGTCGCGGCGACGTCACGCCCCGGTCGATGAGGTCCCTGGCGACCGCCGCGAAGTCCTCGTAGGCACGGTGCCGGTTCTCCCGGAGCGCCGCCTGGTGCCACCGGGGGCCGTACTCGCCACCACCACGGATGTTGGCAACCACCAGCACGCCGCCCCGCTCCAGCCAGACGCGTCCGATCGCGCCGTCATAGGTGGGCGTCAGCGGGAGCTCGAAGCCGCCATATCCACGCAGCAGCGTCGGGTTGCTGCCCGAGTACTCGAGGTCCCGTGGTCCGATCTGGAAGTAGGGGACGCGGGTGCCGTCCTTCGACGTGGCGAAGTGCTGCTCCACCGCGAAGGCGGACTCGTCGAAGAACGACGGCGACGTCTTGATCGTCTCCAGCGTGTCGCTGCCAACCGTGCCGAGCTGCAGGGTCGGCGGTTGCAGGAATCCGGTCACGGTCAGCCAGAAGTCGTCGTTCTCGTCGTCATCGACACCCCACGCGGAGACGGTCTGGTAGGGCTGGACACCCCCGATCTCCCGACGCGTCCAGCCGTCCTCCCCCGGCGTGAGCACCTCCACCTGCGGGGCAACGTCCCTGAGCGTGGTCAGCAGCAGGTGGTTCCTGGTGGTGTCGAAGGTGACCAGCGAGCTGCGCTCGTCGGGAATGAAGAGGGGATCGAGTCGGCGCTCGCCGGCCAGGTAGTCGTCCACCCGCGCGGCGAGCAGCGCCCCACCGGGGTAGCTCGCTCCACCGACCTCCCAGTCCGAGCGGGGGCGGATGACGAGCCACTCGCGGTGGAAGCTGATGTCCGCATCGTCGGGCACGTCGATCTTCACCAGCTCGTCACCGTCGAGCAGGTACCAGGACCCGTGGTAGAAGTCCACGGCGTCCCGCACGATGCTCCGCTCGAACCCGACGGTGTGGTCGTGAAAGACCGCGATGGTCATGTGGTCGGCGGGCACCTCGTGGATGAGTGTTGCCTCTTCGAGCGACTGGCCGCGTCGCCAGCGCCTGAGCTGCCGAGGGTAGCTGGAGGTGGTCAGCGACCCGGGCCCGAAATCGGTGGCGACCAGCACCGTGTCGGCATCGACCCAGGTGATCCGGGTCTTCGCGCTCGGGATGCTGAAGCCGTCATCCACGAACGCGCGGGTCTCCAGATCGAACTCCCGGATCGCCGCCGCGTCACCACCATCGGGGGAGAGCCGAACCAGCGCCCGCCGGAAATCCGGGAAGCGCATGTCGACCCCGGCGAAGACCCACGCGGTCCCCTCGCGCCGTCCCAGCTCGTCCACGTCGAGGAGCACGTCCCACGCCGGCTCGGAGGTGCGGTAACTCTCCAGCGTGGTCCGGCGCCACAGCCCGCGGGGGTGATCCGCGTCCTGCCAGAAGTTGTAGTAATACGGACCGCGCTTCGTGACCATCGGGATGCGCTCGGTCGAGTCCAGCACCTCGCGGATCTGCTGCTTCGTATGCTCGAGCGCCGCCGGGTCGAAGGCGGCCATGGTCCGCTCGTTCTGTTCGTCCACCCACGCGAGCGCCCGCTCGCCATGGATGTCCTCGAGCCAGAGGTACTCGTCCGCACCGGTCCGATCCGGGTAGAGCAGGGTATCGGTCATCAGGCGTCCCCTTCCGCGACCCGCGGGCCGCATCCAGCCGTCACCGGGCGCGACCGGCAACCCGGCCACCCCCGCCATCCTGTGCCCTAGCCTATCAGGCCCCACCGAGGTATCCGCACGTATCGGCGAGACGCGAAGCCCTGACAATCAGACGCATCGGTGCATCGGCGCGACAGGGGGAAACCAGAGCTCGTCCGGCCGGGTGGGGATGCCGAGCGGGTCGAGCAGGGAGACAATTCGATCCGAAACGCTCCTGCCCGCTGTGCCACTGGCGATCGGCCGTACCTGCACCCGGGGACCGTCCGGCAGCCGCAGTCCCGGCGATGCGCGAATCGCTCGCGGGACACGAGAGCGCCAGCGCACGCCGACTGGTCGCCGTGCGAATCGGACGCGTCACCCAGCCGGAGCCACCGGCACTCCAACCGGTCCTCAGGTGAGCACGCTTCTCAGGAGGCGCGCTGGAGCGATTGCTCCTGCCCACCCGCCTGTCGGATGAGCGTCTCGGCAATGACCTCGCCGTCGAACACCTCGGGCAGCGGCTGGCCGTTCAGCCTGAGCGACGTGGCACGGGTTGTCTCGAGGTACTCGACCACCTCGTCGAACTCGCCCATCGGCGCCGTGTAGATCAGGGTGACCATGGCCGAGCTCTCGGCGAGCAGCACCGACTCCATGATCGTCACCACCTCCACCCCCGCGCTGGAGTGCACCACCACGATCCCGCCCGCCTCATCCCGGATCTCGGTGGCGAGCAGGGAGTGATCCTCCCCGAACCCCTCGGTCAGGAAGCCCTCCGACGAGTAGGTGGCCACGGCGGTCTTCATGTCGAGCCGTCCATTGGTCTCGACGGCGCCCACCTTCAGGAACACGTCACCCGCGTCCGACGACCGCAGGTTGACGAAATCCGAAAGCGTCGCCTCGTCATACCCGATCGCCGGTGCCATCGCCTCGTTCGGCATCCACCGGCCGTCCCACGACAGCGAGTAGCCGAGCTGCGGGCTCTCGTAGACTGCGACGCGGAATCCGGTGCCCGCCTCGGCGACGCCATCGATCGCATCGACGATCTCATCCACCCCGAAGATGACCAGCGGCGGCGCGCCGTCCAGCCGCACGGTCTCGTTCGTGCGTGCATGGGCGCTGGCGATCTGGTTCGGGGTGGTGGTCATGGTGACGAGCAGCAGCGTCTCGCCATCGTCGACCAGGTGCGCCTCGAAGATCGCGATGTACTCGTGGCCCGAATCCGTCGTCCGGGAGACCACCATGCCGCCGCGGTTGCCGGCGTACTTCTGCAGCACCACCTGCTTCTGCGCGCCCGGATACGCAATGTCCAGCCACTCCTCGCTGGTCAGCCGCGCGACGATCTCCTCCATCGACCCCCACTCGGCGCCGTCGTAGGCAGCGACCCGCATGAACGGCGTGTACAGCTCCGCGGTGGTGATGTGGACCGCGTCGACCTGCTCCTGCGTGTTCGAGATCACCGGCGTGTCGTAGTCGTAATCGAGCATCCAGGTGTCGTCCCATTCGACGCTGAAGCCATACTGCGGGCTCTCGTACCGCTGCTCGGAGACGAGTCCACCCGCCTGCAGGACGGGATCGATGGCTGATGCCATCGCCGCCTCGACGGTCGCTTCGGGCGTCGCCGCCACGGTCGGCGAGGAAAGCGGGGTCGCGTCCGCATCGGGTGCGGGGCTGCCCACCGGTGTCGCCGGCCGGACCTCCTCCGGCGTCGCCGAGGGGGCCATCGTCCCGGTCTGTTCCTCGGTCGGGTCGGGCGTGGCGACATCGTCGCCGGCGGGCGTGGCCTCGAGGATCGCGACGATGTCGGCCATTTCCAGGTGCCCGAGCGGCGCACCCGTGTCGAGCGTCACGGTCTCGACCACCATCGCATGCGCCGCCTCGATCCGGCCGGCATCCGCGACGAGGTGGACGCTCACCAGCGTCTCGCCATCGTCCAGCAGCGCCGTCTCGATGAGATGGAGACGCGACGGCTGGTCCGCCCGGGATTCGAGCACCACCACCGCGCCCGACTCCGGGTCCCCCTCGGCGTGAAGGATCTCAAGGTCCCGCCCGGCGAACGCGGCCGAGAGGTACGCCTCGCCGGTGACGATGGCGATCCGCTGCTCGACGGCATCCGGGCTGCCCGGCACGGACCCCACGATCGAGAGCTCCGCCTCGGCACTGCTCAGGTAGAGGCTGTCCTCGCCGTCATCCGAGCGCGCCGGCGGGTTGTAGTCCGGATCGAGCTGCCAGGCATCGGTCCATTCGATCGCATAGCCGAACTGGGGGCTGGTGTAGGTGGTCTCGGAGGTGATCCCGGCCGCCGCCAGCGGCTGCGCGGTCGGAGCAGGGGTGGCCGCCACCGGCGTGCCGGCCGTGGGTGTCGGCTCGGCCGGCGGTGTCGAGGTCGACGTGTCGATGGGCACCGTCGCGACGATGGCGGGGACGGTCGGCGTCGAGGCCGAGTCCACATCGCCGCCATCGCCCGGCAGGTCGAGACGGAACACGAGGGCGACCAGCGCGAGCAGTACCGGCACGAGAGTGGCCAGCGCCCAGCGTGAGGTGACCAGCCCGGTCACACCCGTGCGCGCCCGCGGCACGACCGGCTCGAGACGCTCGATGAGCCGGGCGACGTCGAAGTCCCAGCGGTTGTCGGTGATCTCGACGGACTGCCGTCGAGCCAGCGGCTTGAGATCGGGGGGCAGCGCGTCGGCCCGCGGTAGGGACGCGTTGCCCACCAGCACCGGCACCACCCGCACCCCCTCGCGCGCGAGCGCCGCGGCGATCTCCATGCGGACGAAGTCGTCCGGGATGTCGAGCCGGCGCTGCCCCTCGGCATCCACGGCGGTCAGCCAGTTCGGGCCGATGAGGGCGATGAGGACCTCGCAGCTCGAGACGGCCTGGTCGAGTGCCTGGCCGAAGTCAAGCCCCGGCTGCAGCGTGTCGATGTCCATGAAGACACGCTGCTTGCCGAAGTGCTTCGCGAGGCGCTCGTAGAGGCGACCGGCGTACCCGGAGGTGTCCTGGCGCCGGTAGCTGATGAATATTCCAGACATACGACAGGTCCGTCCACCGCGGTGCAGGCACCGCGGCTTGTCGCCGCTTGGGTTCAGCGATAAATGGGGCAGCGTCGACTGGGGCGCTCGACGCCATGCACGGTTTCCCGTTGCTACACTAGCGACCGACCTGCGCGATTGTCAATAACCGGCCCGGGATTCCGTCGCGTATTCCGTCAAGGTCACCCACCATTCCACGATCCCGGCTCCACCCATGCGGTAGGATACGGACGGAAGGCACCCGGACCATACTTCGTCGCTCGGTGACCGCCAGCAGGGCAAGTCGAGCGAGCAGGGATGCACGATGAGCAGACCCGGCCACGTCCGCCCCGGCGACGATGGGGCAGACGACCCTGACCCGATCCAGTCACACACGGATGCCGGCGCGGAGACCCGTGCCGGGCGTCGCTTCACGCGGGTGGCGTGCTGCAGCGGGCACATGATCGATCGGCACGATCGGCCATCGCCCCGCTTCCCGGAAGGCAAGGAGGAGGCGGTGCGTGCCGCGATGGCGGAGGTGCTGGATCGATGGGGCATCGGTCGCGGCGATCTCGCCGTCTCCGGCGGCGCCCGTGGCGCCGATATCCTCTTCGCCGAGCTCTGTCTCGAGCGCGGCGCCTGGGTGCGGCTGCTCATCGCCCTGCCAGACGAGCAGTTCATCGCCCGCTCGGTCCGGCTGCCCGGCACCGACTGGGAGAAGCGCTACCGGCGCCTCCGCCAACGCTGCGAAACCTGGCACCGCCCGTGTGGCGAGCTCCCCGCCCCGGGGACGAGATCCGGTCCGGCGATGACGGACACCAACCACTGGATCCTCGCCACCTGTCGTGCCGAGGCGGCGCCCGACCCGTTCCTGGCGCTGCTCGTCTGGGACGAGCAGGGGACCGGCGACGGCCCCGGCGGCACGGCGGATTTCGCCGCCGAAGCGCGTCGCCTGGGCGGCGAGGTCGTGATCGTCAACCCGATGTTGCTCGGTGGTGACGCATGACACGGCGAACCGTTGAGGACCTCATCGACAAGGATCCCCCGTACCGCCTGCTCGCCCTCGACGGGGGCGGCATCCGCGGCATGATCACCATCGAGGTGCTCGCCGAGATCGAGCGCCTGCTCCAGCGCGAGCTGGGACGGGGCGACGACTTCGTGCTCGCCGACTACTTCGACTACATCGGCGGCACCAGCACCGGCGCGATCATCGCCACCGGGCTCTCGCTCGGCATGCGGGTCGATCGCGTCCGCCGCTTCTATGTCGAGCACGGCAGGTCGATGTTCGACAAGGCCAGTGTCTGGCGCCGCCTGCGCTACCGGTTCGAGGGGCGCAAGCTGACCGAGTACATCCAGCGGGAGGTCGGTGCCGAGACGACGCTCGGCGATCCCCGGCTGCGCACCCTGCTGATGCTGGTGATGCGCAACGCCTCGACCAACTCGCCCTGGCCGATCTCGAACAACCCGCGCGCCTACTACAATCGCCGCGACCGGCCCGGCAACCCCTCCTCGAACCTCGATCTCAGGCTCTGGCAGCTCGTGCGCGCCAGCACCGCCGCCCCGACCTACTTTCCGCCCGAGGTGATCCACGTCGACACCGGCACCGAGGAGGGGGGCATGCAGTACGTCCGGAAGGGGTTCGTCTTCGTGGACGGCGCCCTCACCATGTTCAACAACCCGTCCTTCCAGCTCTTCCTGATGGCGACGGTGGAGCCCTACAACCTCAGGTGGACCCCCGGGCGCGAGCACATGCTGCTGGTGTCGGTCGGGACCGGCAGGGACCCGAACGTGCGCACGGACCTGATGCCGAACGACATGAACCTGCTCTATCACGCCGGTAACGCTCCGGCAGCCCTCTCGTCGGCGGCCATGCAGGAGCAGGATTTCCTGTGCCGCGTCTTCGGTGACTGTCGTCACGGCGAGCCGCTCGACCGCGAGGTGGGGGACATGTGCGGCGCCGGGGTGGTAGGCACCCGGAAGCTCTTCACCTACATGCGGTACAACACCGAGCTCTCGCGGGAGGGTCTCGACGCGCTCGGTCTGCACCACATCGAGCCCCACCAGGTGCGCCGGCTCGACTCGGTCGAGCACATGGAGGCCCTGCAGGAGGTCGGGCGCGCCGTCGCGACGCAGGTCAGGCGGGAGCACTTCGAAGGGTTCCTCACCTAGGAGCTGGCGGCGCCCGCCACGTCGACCATGCGCCGTCAGCTCCGCGACGCATCGAGCGGTCGCCTCCCCATCGCATCCCATGGCAACCAGAGCGCGCGTCGGCACCCGGGCCGAAGACTTCGCGCCGACCCGATTCGTTGTCCCAATCCCCCGCTGACGGCCCGTACGTCGCATGTCCCGACGACGATATCCGCCCCCGCCGTCCACATAGTGTCGGCCCGTCCCCGCGGCAGTCGGCGCTCCTCCGGTGACGATGCCCGCACGTCCTCCGGACTTTCCCCAGACCGTCCGCACCGCTCGCGTCGGGGCCGATCTGCCACAGGCGGTCAATCGAACACATCATCCGCAGGGGCGGGCCATCCCGCTATGCCCCCGGATCGACGGCAGCGATGGGGGGAGACGCCACACGCGCGTGCCCTGGTCCGGTCGAGCCGCGATTTCTCCCTGTCCGGCCGAGCTCGCGCTGCCCAGGGGACACCTGGGCGACCCGAGACGACAGCGTCACCTCGATGGGCAGGGTCACTCGCTCTCGACGACGGTCACCGTGACGGACTCGGCGTCGTCCACCGTGCAGAGGTAGAAATACTCACCGGGCGTGTCGAACCGCATCCGCAGCGTCTCGCCGGCCGCCAGCACCCACGGTCCCGCCCGGTTCGCGGCGGTGTCCTCGTTGCGGATGGTGAGCACCTCGCCGCGCTCGAAGACCATCTTCGTAGGCACCTCGATGGCGGAGTCGATGGTCGGGTAATCCAGCTTCGCCGCGCTCCCCTCGGGGATGACGAGCGTCATCCCTCCGGGGTCACCCCCATCCCGGAAGGCGGCGAGCCCGCCCAGCGAGACCACCACCAGCAACCCGATCACGCCAATCGTGATCAGCAGCCGGTGAGCTCGCCCGGCGGGCTCCCGCTCCTGCGGTCGGGTCGGTTGACCGTCGTCGACCGGTGAGCGTGGGTCCGGGACCAGGATGTCGGAAGCGTCGTCACTCACAGCTCGGCTCCATCGGGCCGCCTATGTCCCCGGGGTCGCGTCAGGCGTGGCCGCGGCGCCATCTTCAGGGCCGAGGTACGGTGCCGGTCGGCTCCAGGCACCCTCCAGCGTCAGGTCACCGACCTCGACCGTCTCCGACTCCGGCTCGCCCTCGAGCGGCTCGGCGTCCAGCCGCACCGGCACCTGGAGCGTCACCTCGCCAGCCCGCTCGAAGGTCAGCGTGATCTCGAAGACGTCACCCGCGTTGTTATCCTCCGTCAGATTCATCAGCATCAGGTGCAGCCCGGCCGGCTCGAGCGTGACCGTCTCGCCTGCCGGGATCACCAGTGGACCGTCGTGGGGGACCATCCGCGCCACATTGTCGGTCACCTGCATGTCGTGAACCTCGACGACCTCCGCCCGGTCGGTCGTGGCCCCCAGGAGCACGTCGTCCTCGTCACCGTCGTTGGTGATGGTGACGTAGACCACTCCGGTGCCAGTCGCCCCCATCATGTGGTCATGCCCGGGGGTCGCCATCATCTCGCCGTGGTCGTGCCCCGCCGGGGTCCCGTCCGAGTGGTGGTGATCGTGCTGTGCCGCGGCCACCGGACCCGCCAGGCCGAGCGCCACCAGCGTGACAAGCCCTGCTACCAGCGCGAATCCCCGAAGCATCTGTGTCATCGTCTTCCTCCAATGGTGACGGAACGAGCGGTCGCCGAAGGGTGCCAGCCCGACATCCCGAACGACGCACGCCTCGGCGGACGCATCTCCACGGGGATGATCCTGAGGCAGTCCCCGCCCGGCGTGCCTCTATGCGTCGAGGACGTGACGCACGTCCTCGGTGATGTCGTCGGCACTCGTTCCCCAGGCGTACTCCAGCATGAGGTTGCCATCCGGATCGAGCAGGTAGGTCTGGGTCGAATGGTCGACCCAGTAGACATCGTCGCCGTTCGCCCGGGGCGTCGCCTCGCCCGCGAGCGAGGTGATGCCGAACTCCCGCTTGGCCACGTTGATCTCGTCCTCGCTGCCGGTCAGCCCGATGAAGGACGGGTCGAAGAACTCGAGGTACTCCCGCATCCGCTCCGGGGTGTCACGGGCCGGGTCGACCGTCACCATCACATAGGCGACATCGTCGCCGTCGTCCCCGAGCGCCATCTTCACACGCTGGAAATCGGTGAGTGTCGCCGGGCAGAAGTCGGGACAGTAGGTGTAGCCGAAGTAGAGGAGGACCGGCTTTCCCTGGAGATCCTCGAGGGACAGCTGCTCGCCGTTCGTGGCGGTCAGCGTGACCTCACCGAGCTCGCGCGGGGGGTCGTACTCCGTCCCGTTCCACTCGTGGTCCTCGCTGGACGTGAGGCTCCAGATCGCGAACGCCAGGCCGGCGATCACCAGCACCAGCACGCCGAGCGTCCACGGCTTGTCCTTCAAAATCCGACTCATGCGACTCTTTCTCATGCAATATCGTCGACCCCATCCCTGCAGCGATGCTAGCACAGCGGTCCGCGCGCGGATGGTGCTGCAACCACCGGCTGGCCGAGGATTCGCACACCATTGCCGCAAATTGGCCCGCCCGCTACGATGACCCGGTGACATGCCGACTCCGGTCGTTCCGGACCACGATGCAGGGAATCCATGACCGCACCAGCCAACGACACGCTCCGACACTCGCTGCGCGAGAGCGCGATCCACCACCTGCAGAACCTCCTGCGCCTGAACACGATGTCGCCGCCAGGCAACGAGAAGCTGGCCGCCGACTACATCGCCGACGCCATCCGCGCGGCGGGCATCGACAACGTGCAGGTGCTCGAATCCGCCCCCGGTCGCGCCAACGTGGTCGCCCGCCTCGAGGCGACGCGCCCGGCCGGTCGCCCGATCCTCCTGATGGGGCACACCGACGTCGTCACGGTCGAGCCCGAGCGCTGGGATCACGACCCGTTCGGCGGGGAGATCATCGACGGCGAGATCTGGGGCCGGGGTGCGCTCGACATGAAGGGGCAGGTCGCCGCCGAGCTGGCGGTCTTCCTCGCCGTGAAGGAGCAGGGGATCGCGCTCGAGCGCGACCTGATCTTCGTCGCCTTCGCGGATGAAGAGGCAGGCGGCGCGTACGGCGCCGCCTGGATGTGGAAGCACCACCGGGATCTCATCGATGCCGAGTACGCCATCAACGAGGGGGGCGGCTCGCCGATGACGATCGAGGGACACCTCCTCTTCGGCTGCCAGGCGGGCGAGAAGGGCTCGACGCACCTCCGGATGACCGTCACCGGCGATCCCGGCCATGCCTCGGTGCCGCTCGATGTCACCGCGATGAGCAAGCTGGGCGAGGCGCTGCAGCGGTTGCATGCCTGGCAGGGCGACACGATCTTCACCGATCCCGTCCGGATGATGCTCACGACCATCGCCGACACGGTCGGTGGCGACACCGCCGACCGGATCAGGCGGATCCTCGGCAGCGACAATCCGACGTGGGAGGAGCTGTCGAAGCTGCCGTTCAATGAGGACGAGCTGCTGTCGCTGCGTGCGACCACCCGCAACACGGCCGTGCCGACCATGATCCGGGGCGGGCAGCGCATCAACGTGATCCCCGGCGAGATCGAGGTCGACATCGACGGCCGCATCCTGCCGGGACAGGATCCGGAGGCGTTCCGCGCCGCCGTCCAGGAGGCGGTCGGCGACCTCGCCGAGATCACGATCGTCTCCCCGGACACCGGCGTCGCGGCGGACCCCGCCTCGCCCTTCTTCGATGCCATCGCCGAGACGATGGCCGAGCTCATGCCCGGCTCGGTGGTGATGCCCACCATGCTCTCGGGCGGCACGGACGCCAAGCTGCTGCCGGACATCAAGGTCTACGGCTTCTTCCCGATGCTGCCGACCGAGCGCCTGCGCACCTACGAGCCACTCGTGCACGGGCACAACGAGCGTATCCACGTCGACGACCTCGCCTTCGGCACGCACTTCATCTACGACCTCGTGGTTCGATTCGCCGGAGCGAAGTGACTGACAGGCATGCCGCGTTGCGAGGCCCGCAGGACCGAGTCCTGGCAACAGGTCCTGCGGACGATCTGGTTCTCAGCGTGAAGGAGTGACGCACACGATGGATTCCCCCCAACCGGTTCGCGTCGGCCTCATTGGCTGCGGCAAGATCAGCGACATCTACCTCACCAACGGCACACGGCGGTTTGCCGACTACGACATCGTCGCCGTGGCGGACCTCGTGCGGGAGCGCGCCGAGGAGAAGGCCCGCGAGTACGACATTCCACGGGTGCTCGAGCCCGATGAGGTGCTCGCCGACCCCGAGATCGACGTCGTGCTCAACCTCACGATCCCGGCCGCCCACTACGACCTCAATCGCCGGGCGCTCGAGGCGGGCAAGGCCGTCTACTGCGAAAAGCCGCTGGCGGTCGACCCCGCCGACGGCAGGACCCTCGTCGACCTCGCCGCGTCGCGCGGTCTGCTGATCGGTGGCGCACCGGACACGTTCCTCGGAGCCGGCATCCAGACCTGCCGCCGGCTCCTCGACGAGGGCGCCATCGGCGACCCGGTCGGTGCGGCCGCCTGCTTCGCCTCCCACGGCAACGAGCACTGGCACCCGAATCCGGACTTCTCGTACCAGCACGGAGGCGGCCCGCAGTTCAACCTCGGTCCGTACTACCTGACGGCGCTGACCACGCTGCTCGGCCCCGTCGGCCGGATCGCCGGCAACGCCCGCATCAGCTTCCCGACCCGCACGATCTCGTCACAGCCCCGCGCCGGCGAAACGATCACCGTCGAAACGCCGACCTTCCTCAACGCGGTGCTCGACTTCGCCAGCGGACCGGTGGCATCGTTCACCGCCACCTACGACGTCTGGGCCACGGAGCGCCCGAAGATCGAGATCTACGGCAGCGAGGGCACCCTGTCGGTTCCGGATCCCAACACCTTCGGCGGACCGGTACGGCTCTACCGGCAGGCGACCGGACACTGGGAAGACGTCGACCTCGACCCCGGCTTCACCGACAATGCCCGTGGGCTCGGTCTGGCCGACTTCGCGCGAGCCCTCCGTTCGGGAGAATCACCCCGGGCGAGCGGCACGCTGATGAGCCACGTGCTCGAGCTGATGCAGGCCATGGAGACCAGCAGCGAGATCGGCCAGCACATCTCGCTGGAATCGACGATGATCCGGCCGGAGCGCTTCGACCCGGCCGAGATCGCGCTCATGCCGAACGCATGAAGGAGACGCAGACAGATGGCGAAGAAGGCACTCATCTTCTACGGCGGCTGGGAAGGTCACGAGCCGGAGCTCACCTCGAAGCGTTTCGCGCGCATCCTGGAAGGTCACGGCTACGAGGTCGACCGCGAGCCGACCCTCGATTGCCTCACCGACGCGGACCGCATGGCGACCTATGACCTGATCGTGCCGGTCTACACCCAGAGCGAGATCACGAAGGAGCAGGAGACCGGCCTGCTCAACGCCGTCAAGGCGGGGGCCGGGCTCGCGGGCTGGCACGGCGGCATGGGCGATGCCTTCCGCAAGAGCACCGAGTACCAGTTCGCCTGTGGCGGACAGTGGGTGGCACACCCCGGCAACATCATCGACTACACGGTGAACATCACCAGACACGACGATCCCATCACCGCCGGGCTGAGCGATTTCCAGATGCACTCGGAGCAGTATTTCATGCACGTCGACCCCTCGAACGAGGTGCTCGCCACCACGACCTTCTCCGGCGAGCACGCCCCGTGGATCGAGGGCACCGTGATGCCGGTGGCGTGGAAGCGGAAGTACGGCGAGGGCAAGGTCTTCTACTGCTCGCTCGGTCACGTCGACGCCGACTTCGAGGTGCCTGAGGCACAGACCATCACCGAGCGCGGCCTGCTCTGGGCGACCCGGTAGCCACCGGGATCCTCCGATCGCCGGTTCCACCCGGCTGGCTGTGCAACAGCACCGGATGTGCAGGCACACTGGTCGCGGTCATCCCGCAGGGGCCGACCTCGTGTCGGCCCGCGCTTCATTGATGGCTACAGCCTCCCTCCCCTGACACCGGCAGCCACCCCAGCAGGGCTGACCGGAGCTGTCCTGCGCTTCCGCGACGGTTCGTCCCGATACCGGCATCCATCCCCGTCGGGTCGGTCTTCATGCCGTGCCGCTTCCCGCGTGCATGGCATGGACATACATCCCGTCGGGGTGAGCCTGCCGCAGGCAGTCGTCCACCCGGTGGTCGCGCTGCGACCACACCGCACCGTGGCGGAGGACCCGACCCGCCCGTCTCTCGGATCGCATGGCGCCACCTCGATCGAGCCCCACGTCGCCTCGGCGAACCCGCCCACTGACAACCGCTCCCCCTGAGCCATGTGGATGCCCCGCACGGGCCGGGCCGGACCCGGCCCACTGCCCCGGGATCGACGGGCAGGCAACCCCTGGGAGCATCGGATCGAAGACAACGGTCACGGACCGGCCGGCGCCACATTGACACGAACATGGTGGTGCCTTCGGGCGATTGACGATCCCTTGACGATCCGAGCGTACCGTTGTCGTGGGTTGCGCTCGGTGCGTCGCGAGGAGGAGACCGCCGATCCGCCGGGGTCTTCGGGCCGGATCCCCACCCATCGACTCACAGGCGTGGACCACGCTCGTGCCCGTGCCAGGCTCCACCGCCCCCACGCCTGCTCGCCGTCCGCTGGCACGGGTCCGGCCATACCCGGGTTCCGGTGCCCGCCCCTGCCTGCGTGACAACCCGAAGGAGTACCGCATGTCAACGACGTCCATTCCGGGGGCACCGACCTCCATATCGGCCACCGCCGCGCTCAGCAGCCTTGCCGCCTCGGTCCGCGGCCGGGCAATCTTCCCGCACGACCCCGACTACGACGCCGCCCGCACGCTCTACAACGCGATGATCGACAAGCGTCCGGCCGTCATCATCCAGGCCGCCGATGTCGCCGACGTGATCACCACCGTCAACGCCGCCCGCGAGTCGGGCATCGACCTCGCCGTGCGCGGCGGTGGCCACAACGGACCCGGTCTCGGCTCGATCGACGACGGCATCGTCCTCGACCTCTCGCCGATGCGCGGTGTGCGCGTCGATCCCGTTGCCCGCACGGCACGCGTCGCGGGCGGTGCCAACTGGGCGGACGTCGATCATGCCACTGCCGCCTTCGGACTTGCCACCCCGAGCGGCACGATCTCGACCACCGGCGTCGGCGGCCTCACGCTCGGCGGTGGGGTCGGCCACCTCAGCCGACGGTTCGGACTCTCCATCGACAATCTGCTGGAGGCCGATATCGTGCTGGCCGACGGCTCGTTCGTCACCGCCTGCGAGGACAGCTACCCGGACCTCTACTGGGCCATCCGGGGTGGTGGGGGCAACTTCGGCGTGGTGACGTCGTTCCTCTTCCAGCTCCACCCGGTCGACACGGTCGTCGCCGGACCGACGCTGTGGCCGATCGAGCAGGCCGCGGAGGTCATGCGCTGGTACCGGGAATTCATCCTCACCGCCCCCGAGGACCTGAGCGGATTCTTCGCCTTCCTGTCGGTGCCGCCGGGACCGCCGTTCCCCGAGGAGCTGCACGGCAAGATCATGTGCGGCGTGCTGTGGTGCTACACCGGCCCGAAGGAACAGGCGGACGCCCACTTCGCACCCGTGCTCGAGGTGGGCACACCCGCGCTCCACGGCGTGATGGAGATGCCGTTCGCGGCGCTGCAGAGCGCGTTCGACGGGCTCTACCCGCCGGGCGAGCAGTGGTACTGGAAGGCTGACTTCGTCCGCGAGCTGCCCGACGCGGCGATCGAGAAGTACATCGAGTTCGGTGCCAACCTGCCGACGCCGAAGTCCACGATGCACCTCTACCCGATCAACGGCGCGGTGCATCGCGTCGGTCGCAACGACACGGCGTTCAGCTACCGCGACGTCACCTGGGCGATGGTCATCGTCGGCGTCGACCCCGATCCCGCCAACAAGGAGCGGATCTCCTCGTGGGCACGGGATTACTGGCGAGCCGTGCACCCCTTCGCGGCCGGCGGTGCCTACGTGAACATGATGATGGAGGAGGGGCAGGATCGCGTCCGGGCATCCTACCAGGACAACTACGACCGCCTCGCCGCGATCAAGGCGAAGTACGATCCGACGAACCTGTTCCGCATCAACCAGAACATCGTCCCGGCTTCGCGGGCCGGGTAGGCAGACCGCCCGGATCGACAGTGTCCCCCAATGAAGCGGAGCCCCGTCCAGTGGACGGGGCTCCGGCACGTTCCTCTGGCTGGGTGTCGTCACGCCACGCTCGACGATTCGCTGGCGACGGGCGCGACCCGCTCGGTTTTCGCCCACGAGCCCTGCCCCCGGATGACGCGGTAGAGGCTGCGCCAGCCCGCCACCGCCCACACGAACTGGAACAGGCCGATGCTGTGGATCAGCACGATCGTGCGTGGCAGCGAGATATCCGCCGATGTCGCGCGGTAGTTCAGTCCGAGCATGAAGCTGGTGCCGAACGCGAAGACGTAGCCAACCGCCAGCACCCCCAGCCATGTGCCCAGCGAAACATCCATCGTCGCCACGTTGTACCCCACCACGATCCAGCTCAGGATGATCGCGATCGGAAGCACGAGGCAGGACACCGCCGGCCACATGAGACAGTAGAGCAGGTCGACGACGGAGTAGAGGTGTCCCTTCATCAGGGTGACCGCCGGTATCCGCCGCCAGCTCTGGAAGTACCCCTGCACCCATCGCGTCCGCTGGCGCGCCAGGCGGGTCAGGCTCACCAGCCCCTGCTGGTGCACGTACGCCCGATCGGTGAACGCCAGCCGCCACCCCTTCAACAGCAGCTGGAGCCCCAGATCGAGATCCTCGGTCAGGCACTCGGTCCACGGCTCGTCACCGAGCGAGAGCAGCGCGGAGAGCCGGGTGAACTGACCGTTGCCGCCCAGGCCGACGGAACCGAGGTGGTTGCGCCCCTGCTGGTAGATGCGCGCGTAGACGAAGAACTCGATGTCCTGGAGCCGCCCCAGCAGCGACTCCCGGTTGACGATGCGGACACCGATCTGCACCGCACCCATGTCCTCGTGACCGAAGAGTCCGTCGACCTCCGCGAGCACGTGGCTGTCGAGCAGGCCGTCCGCGTCCATGACGCAGACGATGACGTGGTCGGGGTCGATCCCCTCCTCGCGAGCCCACTGCGCGATCTGCCGGTACCCGACGTTCAGCGCCTTGCCCTTGCCCTGCCGCGCCTCCGGGGCGACGCGCTGCAGCAGCTTCACCCGGTCATCCTGCCGCTGCATCGCCCGGACGATGGACGCCGTGTCGTCCGTGGAGCCATCGTCGATGACCAGCACGCTGACGTCACCCGGGATGGCGAGCAGGCGCTCGACCGTGTCGGCGATGACCAGCTCCTCGTTCAGCGCCGGCACCATGAAGACGTAGCGCAACGGATGATCGGGTACGCGCGGCCGCACGGGCCCCGCGATGGTCCGGGTCAGCAGGATCACGGTGAAGTGGATGAGTGCTACGCCGGTCGCAACCCCGATGATGATTTGCAGCAGCACGAGGCTGACCTGGTAGATCTCGGACATTCGGGCCCCTCCATGCAGGGTGGATACGGGCGGCAGGGCCACCGACCGCTCAGGTCGGATGCGCGGACGGGCCAATCAGACCGTCTGCAGGACCCCTGCAGCCGCCATCGGCTGAAAATCCTCGGGACGCGGACCCATCCCCAGCTGCCACGCGATCGCCTCGACGGCACGGATGGCCGCGCGGCCATCCCCGAACGGGTTGGTCCGTACCCGCCGATCCTCCGCGCCCTCCGGCGACAGCAGCCGGGCAGCGCTTCGCACGATCCGCTCGGGGTTCGTGCCGACGAGGTAGGCACATCCCGCCGCGATCGCTTCCTGCCGCTCGGTCACGTCGCGCAGCACGAGCACCGGCACCCCGAATGAAGGTGCCTCCTCCTGGATGCCGCCGGAGTCGGAGAGCACCAGCGTCGCCCGGGCGAGCAGTCGCGCCAGGTCGGCATAGGGCAGGGGATCGCAGACGAGGGTGCGCTCAACCCCCTCGAGGCAGGCCTCGACCTCGCTCCGGACCGCCGGATTGGGATGTGCCGGCACCACCACCTGGATGTCCGGGTGGCCCTCGACGAGGCGGCGCACGGCACCGAGCACGTCGCGGATGGGCTTGCCCCATGACTCCCGGCGGTGGACCGTGACGAGCACGATGCGCCGCTCCGATGCCTCGATCTCCGCCAGGCGGGGATCACTGTAGGGCAGGTGCAGCGACGCGACGTGCTGGATCGCATCCACGACCGTGTTGCCGGAGATCACCACCCGCTCGGGATCGATCCCCTCCCGCGACAGGTTGGCTGCCGTCTCCGGCGTCGGTGCGAGCATCAGCTGCGCCAGGTGATCGATGACGAGCCGGTTGCCTTCCTCCGGGAACGGCGCGGCCAGGTCGCCGGTACGCAGCCCCGCCTCGAGGTGCACCACCGGAATCCTGCGCCAGAAGGCAACGAGCGCCGCGACCGACGCGGTGATGGTGTCGCCGTGAACCACGACCATGTCGGGCCGGGTCTCCTCGAACGCGTCGTCCAGCGAGGGGATCAGCTGCGCGGAGAGCTCGGCGAGACTCCCGGTCACGCGCTGCAGGCTCAGGGAGAGATCGGGCTGAAGCCCGAACGGTGCCAGCGCCTGCAGCACGGGCTCGATGTGCTGGCCGCTGCTGATCAGGACGGGGTGGAGCCGTCCATCGGCTGCCATCTCACGAACGACGGGCGCCACCTTGATCGCTTCCGGACGGGTGCCGATCACGAATCCCACGGTTGGCTTGTGCATCGATTCAGCCTCGACTTTCTGTCTGCGCCAGGCGACCGTGACGAGTCGCCGGTGACGCCTCGCTACTGCGTCCCGGCAAGCACACGGATACCGGCCACCACACAGATGAAGGCCAGGCACAGGAGTGCGGAGATGACCAGGGCGCTGCCCATCGAGGTGACGGCCGCCATCGGGCCGACGCCCGCCTGCGGCAGCGCCGTCACGACGAGTGCCGCCGCACCACCGCCACCGACCGCTTCAGGTGTGAGTCCTTGTCCTTGCATTGCGCTGTACATGATCTGCCTACCGCGACGCCAGCCGGCGCCGCTTGCTCCTGGGGAAAAACGCTTTGATGGCGCGGGTCTCTGGGCACAGCACGGCCCTCAGGCAGCGTGCCTGCTCGAACTCGTGACCCGCGGGTTGTCTCGATGGAACGTGCGCGCCGGTGTGGACGTGCCCCCACGTCCGCTGACAAGACGTCAGACTACCGACACTCCCTTCTGCACATGTGCTCCCTTCGCAGGGTGGTACCCCCTGCCTGTGAGTCAGACTCGGCTCAACCGAATGGGCCCCGGATGGTCGAATCCGGGTTCCGATGCCCGACCCGACATCGCAACACTGAGTTCCCTGTACAGAGAATAGCCCCGCGGCTCGGCGGGGACATCACCAGAAACGGCGATCTTCCGCTGGCCAGTTGTGGCGACGAGTCACTGCCCGGTTTTGGCGAGAAGCTCGCGCCACGTTGGTGCAGAACCGTGCCGGATAGTCAGGATTCACCTGATCAGGACGACGGGACACCGCCGTGGCGATTCCGCTCGAAGGGGGAGAGGGCAGGGGGTCGGCTTCCGACAGGCCGCTCCCGACGCGCCGCCTCGTCCCGCATCTGGTCGAGGTCGCCCGCGTGGCAGCACAGGCTGGGTTTCATGCGATCGGGCAGGTCGCTCAGCCGACGAGCTCCCGGGCGAAGTCGTCGACGGCACGAACGGCCCAGCGATCACGACCGTCGATGAGGATCGGCTCGCGCGGGCGCACGTCGGCACTCCGCATCACCTCGGCGATCCGCCCCTGAAGCTGTCCGGTGGTGGCGGGGTGATCCGCGATCGCGGCGAGCAGCTCCGTCGCCTTCTCGGTCTCGCCCGCCTCCAGGTCGAGGGCAGCGAGCTCCACCAGCGCGTCCAGCACGACCGGTGTCACCGAGCTGTCCCAGGCGATGCCGAGCGCCTTCACGAGCATGTCCCGCGCGGCTGCGGTGTCCCCGAGCTGCTGCATGACGGCGCCCAGCTGCACCATCGACGCGGCGATGCCCCAGCGGTCGTGGCTGAACTCCCGCATCGAGAGCGATTCCTCGTACAGCGCCTTCGCTCTGGCGAAATCGCCCCTGCGCTCGGCGATCATGGCGAGGTTGTAATCCGCGAACGCGGTACCCCGCCGGTCCCCGATGGCCCGGAACATCGACCGGCTCTCCTCGCAGAAGCGCTCGGCCTCGAGGTTCTCCTCGAGCAGGTAGGAGACGAGCCCGAGGTCGTTGAGCGAGAACGCGACTCCCCACGCGTCATGCACGTGCCGGAAGTGCTCGAGGCTTTCCTCGAGCAGTACCCGCGACGTCCTGAAGTCCCCCTTCATGTGATGGACCGCCGCCAGCATGTTGAGCGCGAGCCCCAGCTCCCGGCGCTCGTCGAGCACCCGCAGCAGCCTGATGCCCTCCTCGATGTGCTGGATGGCCTCGTCGTAGCGACCGAGCCCGCTCCGGAACCCGCCACTGCGGGTGAGCGCCTTCGCGCGCGCCAGCGTGAGGTCACGCGCGCGGTCCGCGTCGCCGTCAGCCGGCATCGCCTGGATGGCCTCGGTCACGCGACCGAACACGTCCGCGCCCTCGCGCATCATGCCCCGGATCACATAGAACAGCCAGAGCGGGTGCGAGGCGGCGCAGATGAGCTCCGCGTGGTGGTGATCGATGGCCCAGCGCCACGCCTCACGGATGTTGTCGATGTCGCGCTCGATGACGTCGAGCGCCACCATCTGGTCGCGTCCCGTCAGTGCTTCTTCGTACCGGGAGAGCAACCCCAGGTAGTACTCGCAGTGCCGCTCGCGCAGCGCGTGGTATTCGTCCGGATCCTGCCGGAGCCGCTCGTCACCGTACTGGCGCAGCAGCTCGTGGAGCCGGTAGCGGCCGGAGGGCTGCTGCGCCAGCAGCGACTTTCCGACCAGGGCGGCGAGCTGGAACGACGACGTCCCGGCCACCTCTTCGGCGGCATCGAGGAGGAAGCCGCCCTGGAAGACCGAAAGCCGCCGGTACGCCGACTGCTCCTCGGCGCCCAGCATGCTCCAGCTCTGGTTGAAGACGGCCCGGATGCTCCGGTGCCGGTCCGGCACGTCACGCATCGACGTCGAGAGGAAGTCGAGGTTCTTCCGGATCTCCGTCACGATCTGGTCGAGTGTGAGCGACTGCGCCCAGGCCGCCGCGAGCTCCAGGGCGAGGGGCATGCCCTCCACCATCTGGCAAATGCGCACCACGGCCGGCCGCTCCTCGCGCTGCAGCGGCTGGCGGGTGCGCACCTGGCGCAGGCGCTCACGCAGCAGCTCGACGGCCCCATACCCCTCGAAGCTGTCGGTGTCCGACCCGATCGGCACGCTGAGCCCACCGACCTCGAACACCCACTCGTCGTGCAGGTTCAGGCGCTCGCGTGAGGTGGACAGCACGATCAGCCCCGGCGACGACGAGAGCATCCTCGAAACGATGCGGAGATCACCGACCAGATGCTCGACATTGTCCAGCACGAGGAAGAGCGAGCGATCGCGCACCCAGTCCAGCAGCTGCCGCTCCGGATCCTTGTTGCCGATCAGCGTGATGCCGAGCTCCCCGGCGATCGCGGGCACGATCCCGACCGCATCGGTCACCGTGGCGAGGGACACGAAGCAGGCGCTCCCGGGGAACTGGCACTCGTGGTCGGTCGCCACCTGGATGGCCAGACGGGTCTTGCCGCTGCCACCGGGCCCGATGAGCGTCAGCAACCGGCAGTCGCGGTGCGCCAGCAGGTCGGCGATCTCCTCCAGCTCGCGCTCGCGTCCGACCAGGGCCGTCGGCGGGACCGGGAGCCGCGCCCCGCCCCAGGATCGCGTCGAGCGGCTGGCAATGCTCGCCCCGGTGCCCTCCGAGCTGCGAAGCTGCTCATACAGCTCGACGGTCTCCGGCTCGGGCTCGAGCCCGAGCTCCTCCTCGAGCATCTGGCGGCATCGCTCGTACTGCGCCAGCGCCTCCGTGCGCTTGCCGGACTCCATCAGCATGCGGATCAGGCGCCGGTGCGCCGCCTCCTGCCACGGATCGAGCTCCAGCAGCCGCCGCAGCGAATCACAGGCGTCATCCAGCGCGCCGCGCTCCTCGTGCCAGGTCGCGATCGCGGACACCGCTTCGAGGGCACGCTGGCGGAGCCGCTCCCGAATCGCCTGGACCCAGTCCTCGAACTCGATGGTGTCCCCCACGGAGAACCCCTGGAGGAACTCGCCTCGATAGAGCGCGACCGCCTGCTGCATGCGCTGGGCGCAGGGCGCGCACGTCTCCAGCCGGGCATGCTCGTGCCGGTCGCAGGCATCCAGCAGCCGACGAAACGCCTCGACATCCAGCCGGTAGTCGCTGGTCCGGTTGAACGCGATCGCATCGCGGGAGACGAGGATGTGGGGGGCGTCCCCGGCATCGTCACCGATCGTGCGCCGCAGCGTCGAAAGCGCCTGGCGCAGACTGTGCAGCGCCCGCTCGTCCGACTGGTCCGGCCAGAGCAGGGTGGCGAGATAGACACGCTGATGGGGACGGTCGGACTCAACCGCCAGGTACGCGAGCAGCGCGAGGACCTTGGCGTAGGCACGATCGGACACTGGCTGCTCGTCGCGCCTGACCTGCACCGTCCCCAGCAGGGAGATCTCGAGGTGAGTCATGGCCATGCTCCACGCAACCACTGATCAATGGAGACCCGGATGCCATTGTACTCCTGCGGTTCGCATGGGAATCACCAGGACCGGCAGCGAAACCAAGGCAGCTCCACGACTGGCCCTTTCGAGTATCGCCGCCCGCTGACGTTGCCCTTGACGGTGTCTTGACGATCGATCGCTAGATTCGAAATCGGTGATCCGACCGACCGTCGGGGACAGCTGCGGCGCCAACATGGCACCCCCGCCGGACAGTCGGATCACCCTGGTCCCAATCGCTCGCACCGCGCTCGACACGACGCCCCTGCAGAGGAGCTTGCATGACAGTCCAGGCCATCCGCGCCCCCCAGAACGGCATACCACCCGACGCGATCCACCGCTTCGCGGCGTCGCTCCGGGGCCGGCTGGTCACTCCGGAATCCCCCGACTACGACGAGGCGCGAGCCGTCTACAACGCCATGATCGACAGGTACCCGGCGCTCATCGCCAGGTGCGCCGATGTGGCCGACGTGCTCGCCACCATCGCCTTCGCTCGCGACCACGACCTGACGCTGGCAGTTCGCGGTGGCGGGCACAACGGGGCCGGTCTCGGCACGGTGGAGGGCGGCATCGTCCTCGACCTGTCGCCGATGAAGGGGATCCGGGTGGACCCGATTGCGCGCACGGTGCGTGTCGAGGCGGGGTGCACATGGGCTGAGGTGGACCACGCGACGCACGGCTTCGGGCTGGCAACACCGAGCGGCATCATCGGCTCGACCGGTGTTGCGGGGCTCACGCTCGGAGGCGGGCTCGGCCACCTCAGCCGCCGCTACGGCCTCACGATCGACAACCTCATCACCGCCGACGTGGCCCTGGCCAGCGGCGAGCTCGTCACCACCAGCGAGGACGAGCACCCGGACCTCTACTGGGCCATCCGGGGTGGTGGGGGCAACTTCGGCGTGGTGACGTCGTTCCTCTTCCGGCTTCACCACGTCGACACCGTGATCGGCGGTCGCACGCTCTGGCCACTCGACCAGATCGGGGACGCCATGCGCTGGTACCGGGAGTTCATCGTGCAGGCACCCGTCGAGCTCAACGGGTTCTTCACCATCATGACGGTCCCGCCGGTCACCGCCTTCCCGGCGGAGCTGCACCTGCAGCAGGTCTGCGGCGTCGTCTGGTGCTGGACCGGCCCGAAGAGCCAGGCGGAGGCGATCTTCGCCCCCGTCCGGCAGGTCGGGACACCGCTGCTGCACAGCGTGCAGGAGATGCCCTTCCCCGCCCTGCAGACGGCGTTCGACGCGCTCTACCCGGCCGGCCTCCAGTGGTACTGGAAGACCGATTTCGTCCGGGAGCTGCCCGACGCGGCGATCGACCTCCACCTGGAGCACGGACGGCGCATGCCCGCCTTCCGCTCCTGCATGCACCTCTACCCGATCGACGGGGCCGTGCATCGCGTCGACCGCAACGACACCGCGTTCAGCTACCGGGACGCCACCTGGGCGATGGTCATCGTCGGCGTCGATCCCGACCCGGCGAACACCGGGGCGATCTCGACCTGGGCGCAGGACTACTGGGAGGCCCTCCACCCGTACTCCGCCGGCGGCGCCTACGTGAACATGCTGATGGAGGAGGGGCAGGACCGGATCCGCCGGGCATACCGGGACAACTACGACCGGCTCGCCGCGATCAAGGCACGGTACGACCCGGCCAATCTCTTTCGCGTCAACCAGAACATCGCACCCGCACAGGGTGCCAGCGAATGAGCGAAACGCGGGAACGGACCAGCGAGACCGAAGCGCATCGACACCAGGAGGACCGACCCATGATCACCGCCGAAGCCCCTGCCGCAGAAGAGCGCGCGAGTGCCTTCGCCGAACGGGTGTTCAACGCCGCCCTGGAGATGATCGACCTCACGACCATCTATCTCGGCGATCAGCTCGGGTACTACCAGGCGCTCGTCGAGCTGGGCGAGGCCACCCCCGCCGAGCTCGCCGAGCGCACGGGAACGATCGAGCGATACACCCGCGAGTGGCTCGAGCAGCAGGCGGTGTCCGGCATCCTGGATGTACGGGACACGGGCGATCCGGCCACCCGGCGATACTCGATCCCGCCCGGGGTCGACGTCGCCCTGACCGATCGCGACAGTCTCGCGTACGTCGCGCCCCTCGCGAAGCAGTTCCTCGGGATCGTGCCGACCCTTCCGGCCGTGATCGACGCCTTCCACAGCGGCGGGGGCGTGCCGTACGAGGAATACACCCTCGAGATGCGCGAGGGCCTCGCCGAGGCGAACCGGGTGCTCTTCATCAACCTGCTCGCGCAGGAGTGGATCCCCGCCCTGCCGGATATCCACGAGCGGCTCCTGGATACCCGTCGCCCCGCCCGAGTCGTCGATATCGGCTGCGGTGCCGGCTGGTCGAGCATCGCCATCGCGCAGGGATATCCCGCCGTGCGTGTGGACGGGATCGACCTCGACAGGGAGTCCATCGAGGCGGCCAGGATCAATGCCGCGAGTGTCGGCGTGGACGACCGGGTGACCTTCCATCACCGCGACGCGGGCGACCCTGCCCTCGCCGGCACGTGCGACGTCGCCTGCGCCTTCGAGTGCATCCACGACATGTCGGATCCGGTGGCGACGCTGCGAGCGATGCGAGACCTGGTTGGGACCGGTGGCACGGTGCTGATCGGTGACGAGCGGGTGGCGGATACCTTCACGGCGCCCGGCGACCCCATCGAGCGACTCATGTACGGCGCGAGCGTGCTGCACTGTCTGCCCGTCGGCATGGCCAGCGAGCCCACCGCCGCGACCGGGACCGTGATGCGCACGGAGACCCTGTGCGCCTACGCCAGCGAGGCCGGCTTCCGCTCCGTGGAGGTGCTTCCCATCGAGAACGAGGTCTGGCGCTTCTACCGCCTGACCGCCTGATGGAGAGCGCCGTCAGCTCCGGGCGGGAGGGAACGAGCCCCTCCCGCGTCGTGAGCCGCAGCGTCAAGCGGTATTTCGATGACACGTACCCGCCCAACGCTAGGGCGGCAAGGAGGCAGTATGTCGACAGCAAACGTGATTCCGCAGACCGAGCAGGCAGATGCCCTCGTCGAGCGCATCTTCGGCGCCACGATCGCCGCGATGGACCTGTTCTCCATCTACCTCGGGGATCGTCTCGGCTACTACCGCGACCTCGCGGCGAACGGTCCGGCGACCAGTGACACCCTGGCCCAGCGGACGGGCACCGCGGAGCGATATGCCCGTGAGTGGCTCGAGCAGCAGGCCGTGACCGGCATCCTCGTGGTGCGGAATCCGGATGGCCCGGCCCGGGAGCGTGTCTACGAGCTCCCCGCCGCGTACGAGGCCGTGCTGGCCGATCCGGACAGCCTGTCGGCGATGGCGCCGCTGGCCCAGATCTTCGCGGGGTGCGTGGCACCCCTGCCCGCCGTGCTCGAGGCCTACCGCACCGGCGGTGGGGTGCCGTTCGAGGACTACGGTCCCGACCTCGCCGAGGGGCAGGCCGGCACGACCCGACCACAGTTCCTCCATCTCCTCGCCGGGGCATGGATCCCCGCCATGCCGGATATCCATGCCCGCCTGCAGCGAGCGGAGGGCGCGCGCGTGGCCGACGTCGGCATGGGACTCGGCTGGTCCAGCATCGCGCTGGCGAAGGCCTTCCCGACGATCCGGGTCGACGGCTTCGACCTCGACGCGGCATCGGTCGAGGCGGCCCGGGCGAACGCAGAGACGGCTGGTGTCGCCGACCGCGTGACGTTCCACCAGCGCGACGCGGGCGACCCCGATCTCGCCGGCACCTACGACTTCGCCCTCGCCGTCGAGTGCGTGCACGACATGTCGGACCCGGTCTCGGTCCTGTCCGCGATGAAGCGGCTGGTCGGCGAGGGGGGCACGGCGCTGGTCGTGGACGAGAAGGTGGCCGACCGGTTCACCGCCCCCGGCGACGAGGTCGAGCGGTACATGTACGGCTTCAGCATCCTCCACTGCCTGCCGGTCGGCATGGTGGACCAGCCCTCGGCCGCGACGGGTACGGTCATGCGCGCCGACACGCTGCGCGACTACGCCAGCCGCGCCGGGTTCCGATCCATCGAGGTGCTCCCGATCGAGCACGACTTCTTCCGCTTCTACCGGCTCGACGTCTGATCGGCCGGTCAATCGATTCGATCGTGCCCGCAAGGTGGCGGCACGACGAAATGACAATGGGAGTCAACAACCAGTGATGCACAACCTTGACGCACTGTTCGCGGCAGCGGAGGCCCGACGACATGAGCTCCGCGCCATCGCGAAGCCACAGCCAATCGTGCCGTACCGGACACCGAACACCTCGTCCATCCGACATCGACTCGGCCAGGCGATCGTCCGCCTCGGAACCTGGATCGATGACCACTGCCCGGAGCCACTCGCCCGGCCGGAGATGCCAACGTCATGACACTCGACGCAGTCCACTTCCATCTCCTCGAGCGACAGGCTGCGAGGCAGGCATCGAACGCCGGGTCCAGCCGTTTCGAGCACGACATCGCGCGGGATCCGGAAGACATCCCGGATGACCGTCGTCCCGAGCGCGCCCACGGCCCGCGCCAGCGGCTGGGACGACTCATCACGAGACTCGGCTACGCCATCCAGGGCACCGGACCGGAGACTGCACCGACACCATCGACGACCAGGACCTGAAACCCGCAGGACCAAGGGACGGCCAACCAGATGACCACCGCATACTCGCCGCTGCACTTCATGGAAGCCCTCGCCCGGGAGCGCCGCCGCAACCGGGCAGGCGAAGGCGCGACACCTACCGGCACGACCCTCCGACGGCGCACCGGCCACGTCCTGATGTGGCTGGGCCGGAAAATCGGGGGCGAGCACGGCGACGTGCTGCCTCGGGTCGCCTGACCGCGATCGCACGACAACCGTGTCGACGACGACACACCGAACGATGACGTCCACCCGGACGACCGCGACGTCCAACCACGAATGGAGCATGGACCGATGATGATCCAGCCTGAGCTCGCGTCAATCCTTGTCACCGCCCGCCAGGACTACCTGCGCGCCCTCGCCAGCAGCAGTCCCGGCACGCGCCACGCCACCCCACGGAGGTCGATGGGCATGATGCTCATCCGGCTCGGCCGCTGGCTCGAAGGTCGCTACCCGGATCTCGCCCCCGAGATGCCGCTCGCGGCCGGCATCGAGCCCGGCAGGTAACCCCTCCCGCTTCCCAACCCACGCGGGTGAGGTCCGGGCGGGGCCTCACCCGCCTGAGGCGGGTCCGCTCGTAGTGCAGGAATTTCCAGTGGAATCGTCGCTGCCGGTGATCGCCGGCATGATCTCGACCCTCCTGTTCATGGTCGCCGCGATGCCGATGCTGCTGAAGGCGTTCCGGACGCAGGACATGTCGTCCTACAGCCTGGGCCACATCGTGCTCACCAACGCCGGCAACCTGATCCATGCCGTCTACGTGTTCAGCATGCCTCCGGGTCCGCTCTGGATGATGCACACGTTCTGGCTGGTGAGCACCGCCCTGATGCTGACGTGGTACCTGCGGTACGAATGGCTCCCGAAGCGGAGCCGGTGCCGGGAGGCCGGCTCGCCGCACGGAGCGACGACCTGACCTTCAGGGGAACCCCGGATCGACGTCGGCCTCCGCGGCCAGCTCCCTGATCCGCCGGTGGGCGGGCACGCGGTCCAGGTAGGACTCCCGCAGGACGGGATCGATGATCCAGCCGGCGCGCTCGCCGATGGCGCGGCAGCCCCGCCGCAGCGTATCCTCGGCCCGCTCGCGATCGCCGAGCCAGCGCAGCGCCTCGACCAGCGTGACGAAGAGCCGCCCCACGTGCTCGACACCGACATGGCCGCGCGCCGCCACCCTCCGCTCGATATCCCCCAGCAGCGACCTCGCGCTCGCCACGTCCTCCATTCGGACCGCAACCCGCAGCAGGCCCGCCAGCGAGTCGATCACCTGCACACGCTGGCTCGCCAGCTCCCGGGACCTGCACGATTGACGATAGTGCTGGCGAGCGGCGATGAGCTCGCCACGGGCTTCCGCCACGAGTCCGCGCCCGAGCTCGCTCGTCCCGACCAGGCGGGGGGAGCTGTGATCGACGGAAACACCGGAGCGATCGATCGCTGACGAGGCAGCCTCCCACCGGTCCTGCTCGGCGTGCGTCAGGGCGATGTTGACGTGACAGAGCATCGCGACGGGCTCCATGCCGAGACGATCGCACAGGTCGAAGCACTGCTCGAAGGTTGAGATCGCCCGCTCGTACTGCCCCAGATTCAGCCAGCAGTAGCCGATGCCGAGGCAGGCGCTGGCCAGTGCCTGCTCATCGTCGCGCTCCGTCGCCACCTCGGCGGCGCGCCGTGCGCTCGACAGCGCCTCCTCGTACCGGCCCATGCCAAGGAGGAGATAGCCGAGATTCGCCAGTGAGCGGCCGACGCCCGGGTCGTCGGCCGCCAGCCGGGTCTCGACCGCCTGGGCGAGGCGCCTTGCCCCGGTCTCCATGTCACCGTCATCGAGACCGAGCATGGCGAGGGATTCCAGCGCATATGCCTGCATCAGTGGCAGGTCATGGAGCTTCGCCAGTCTGCCGGCGTCATCGAGCATCGATCGCGCCCGCTCGACCTCCCCCTTGCAGCGCAGGGCGTTGCCCTGGCCGATGCGCGCGTGCAGCGTGAGCTCGGCCGATGCCATGCGCTCGGCAAGCGCCTCGAGTCGCCGGAAGTGCCCGAGTGCCCGGTGGACGTCGCGACGCACCAGCGCCTCATCACCGGCACGCCGGTAGGCCTCGGCCGCGTCGCCGATCTGGCCCGCCTCATGAAGATGAAAGGCGATCCGCTCCATCATGTCGGCATCCCAGCCGTGGAGCTCGAGCATCGCCGACGCCGTGGCCGCGTGATAGTGTCTGAGCTCGAACGTCGACATCGACGCGAGGAGGTATTCCCGCAGGAGCGCGTGCGAGAAACGATACTGATGCAGCATCGTGTCGCCCACCGTCGTGGTGCCTTCCGGCAGCAGCATGCGGAACCGCCGGACGAGCCGGGAGTCGACCACATCGACGAACTCGGCGGGGGTGAGTCCCAGCATGTGCAGCACCGGCTCGGCCACGAACTCGACGCCCTGTACGCTCGCCGCGGTGAGGACGGTCCGGACCCGCTCCGGAAGCCGGTGCAGCTGCTCGGCGAAGACGGTCTGCACCTCGGCCGGCAACGGGAGCTGCGAGACGTCGGCCGTCGCCAGATCCTGTCCATGAAGCCTGAGGATGCCGGCCACGAACAGGGGCAACCCGTCGGTGCGCTCGAAGAGCGCGTCGGCCAGCCCCGGGACATCCCCCAAATCGGCCTCCGCCACCATCGCCTCCACGAAGGCACGGCCGGGCGCACCTCCCACTGCCGTCGAGAGATCCACCTCCGCGTCGGGGAAGAGGCGAAGCAGCAAGGGCATCACCTTCCGGAGCGAGCCGGCTTCCTCCTCGAGGGCGGTCTCGATCCCTCCGGGACACCAGGAGCCCACCAGGAGGATTGGCAGCCGCCGAAAGACGAGCTGCCTGACGAGATTGGCGAAGGTGCCGACCGTGTCGGAATCGGCCCGGTGAAGATCCTCGATCACGAGCAGCACCGGCCCGGCCTCGGCGTACCGGCTGAGAACCCGAAGGAGATCCTCCGCGAGGTCGTCCGGCGAGGACTCAGCTGCGGAACGCTGCCGAATCGCCCGGTCCAGTCGGCCTCGCAGATCGTCGTCGAGGACTCCGTCTGCGACGTCGATTTCGAGGGCACTGATCGGCAGCAGGCGGTCGAGGAGAGCGGGGACATCCGTGGCGAGCGAGCGGAGGGCGACGGGGACCCGACGAGAGATGGCGGTGACGTTGCGGTCCGAAAGCAGCTCCTGCTCACTCGCCACGGCGAGGTCGCCGACCATCAGGCGCAGCATGGTGCGGAACGGCTCGTGGGACGGTCCGGCGCTGAAGCGACCGGTACACTCGGTCCACAGCACGACCAGCTCACCGTGCCGGGCCAGCGCCCGGCGACACGCCTCCTCGATGAGCCACGACTTGCCGGTACCGGGATCCGCGCCCACCAGCACCAGTCCCGCCTGACCTCCAACCGTTGTCTCGACCGCCTCGAGCAGCCGGGTGAGGTGCGGCTCGCGTCCCGCCACGACGAAGCCGGGCACCTCGTCGGCAGCCACCGTGTCGTCGTCCGTTGGGGCGAACGTCTCACCGATCGCGGCGGCGAAGAACGCCTCGTGGTCCGGGGTGCCGGGCTGCAGCCTCAGCGCCCGCGCCAGGGTCTGCACCGTGGCGAGGCGCGGTGCGCGCTGGCCTTCGGGCTCCCCGATCTCCCGCTCCAGCGCCTGGATCGTCCGCTCCGATACGGCGGTCAGGCTCGGGTCGGCGAGCGCGAGATCGAAGGTGCGGTTGGCGAGACTGCGCTGCGACATGCCGAGCCTGCGGCGATGCCGAAACACCAGGTCTCCGAATGCTGACCGGCGTCCTCTGGCCATGCTGATGCCTCGAGCAGGGTTGCATCGGTACACGTGTGCTGTTGGTTCCCCATCCATTATGCACATGACGTCCACGCACATGGCGGGCGAACGTCTGGCGAATGGCGGGTGAACGTCGGGTTCGGACGCGACGATCTGGGGTATCGTCGAGGCAAGGGAGCGAGTGAGCCGAGCATGGTGCCGGGATATCGCCACCCAGACAGATGACACCCGGTGTGCTCCGTGTCCCCCACCGCACCGGGTGTCATTGCGTCCCGCGCCCGGCGGCGAACGCGAAGCCACCGCTAGCGACGACCAGCCAGCTCCATGATCCGCCGGTGGGTGGGCGGCCTCGTCAGGTAGGACTCCCGGTGACGGGGATCGACGATGCCGGCCGCGCGCTCCTCCAGGAATGCAACCGCCCGATCGAGATAGTCCCCGGCGCGATCTTCCTGCCCCAGCGCCTCGTGCGCCCCGAAGAGGGCGAGCAGGAGCCGGCCGACGTGCTCGACACCGTCCAGCCCCTTCCGCTCCTCGAGGCGTCCCTCGATGTCCTCAACCAGCGAGGCGACGGTATCCGTGTCCTGCTCGGCGACCGCGACCCGCAGCAACCCGGCAAGCGAGTCGATCACCAGCGCGTTCTGCCCGATATCGTCGCGGACCTGTCGCGAGCGCTCATAGTGGGTGCGTGCGTCGGCAGGCTCGCCCCGCGCCTCGGCGATCATGCCGAGGTCGAACTCGGCGTATCCGACGAGGTGGATCACCGGTCCGCCGGGCGATTCGAGCACCCTGCGCACCGATTCGGCGCAGGTGTCCAGGTCGCCCGACTCGAACGCCACGAGGGCGATGTTCAGCAGGCAGACATGCCCCCGATGGGCATCGCCGATCTGGTCGCAGATGTCGAGCGCGTGTCGGTACGCCGCAAGCGCGTCCTCGTAGAGCCCAAGATCGAGCCAGCAGTTGGCCAGCGCCAGCTGTGCGTCGAGCCAGAGCCGCTGGTCTCCGAGCAGGGTGGACATCTCGCGGGCACGCTCGGCGGAGTCGATGCCCTCCTCATAGCAACCGGCACCGTAGAGCAGGTAGGAGAGGTTGGCCAGCGCCCGGGCCGCGCTCTCGTCGTCCGACCCGATCCAGAGGTCGATCACCTGGCGCAGCCGTCTGACGCCATCCTTGATGTCGCCGGCGTCCATGTCGACCATCGCCATTGACTCGAGCGCGCTCCCCTCGAGTCCGGGAAGGTTGTGATACCTGGCGAGATCCAGCGCCTGCCCGAGCACCTCCCGGGCCCGAGGGAGTCGCCCCTCGCGCCGCGCCACGTTGCCCAGGCCAATCTGGGCATGGATGTACTGGGATGGCTCGTCCTGCCGGATCCCGGGCTCGCTGACCCGTTCGAAGTGCATGCGCGCCCGATCGAAATCCCGGTGGTTCAGGGCATGATCACCGGCATCGATGTGGGCCCGTGCCGTCCGCAGCCGGTCACCTCCGCGCTCGAAGTGCAGCGCGATCGCTTCGGCGGCCTCGTGCGGCCCCGGCCCGTAGAGGTCGAGGAGCGCCTCGGCCGTCCTGATGTGGTAGTGCTGCCGCTCGAGGTCGTTCAGCCGGCTGTCGAGATAGTCCCGCAGCAGCGCGTGGGAGAACGCGTAGCGATGCTGTTGCCGGCCGGATACCGTCATCGTCCCGCCAGGCAGCAGCATGCGGAACTGCCGAACGAGGCGCGAATCGACCATGTCGATGAACTCCGTGGGCGACAGGTCGAACATCCGCATCAGTGGCTCGGCGGCAAACCCGGTGCCCTGGACGCTCGCGGCATCGAGCAGCCGCTGGACCGCCTCCGGCAAGCGCTGGACCTGCTCCTCGAATACCGCCTGCACCTCCTCGGGGATCGGCAGGTCCAGGCAGGTCCGCTCGACCTGCTGCAGCCGCCCCTGCTCGCAGAGCCGGAGGAAGCTGTCGACGAAGAGGGGCAGTCCCGCGGTGCGCTCGAACAGGGAATCGACCAGCGCCTCCCGGTTGCCGGTCGACGACCGCGCCACCATCGCCTCGACGAACGACCGTCCGGCCTGGCCCCCGACCGCGGTCGAAAGATCCAGCACGGCGTCGGGGAAGAGGCGAGGCGTCATGCGCAGCACGCTCTGGAGCGAGTGCTCGGTCCCCGACGCCTCGACAAGATCGCCGGGCCGGAAGGAGCCGACCAGCAGTATCGGCACACGCTGGCGGAAGAGACGCGTCAGGAGGTGCGCCAGCGTCGCCAGGGTGCCGCTGTCGGCCCAGTGCAGGTCTTCAAGCACCAGCACCACCGGGCCGGACCCGGCGTAGCGATGAAGCACGCGGTACAGCGCATCCTCGAGGGGCTCGTCGTGGTAGCGGCGCATCACCTGGCGATGGATGGTCAGCTCCAGGTCGGTGCGCGTCTGCACGTCCAGCGATGCCTCGAGCAGCTCGCTGCGGAGAACCGCCGCGGGAAGCAAGCGATCGATCAGGGGGCCGCCATGCGCGACGATCGCGTCGACGGCCGCCGGAGCGCGCCCCTCGAGACGCGCCACGTTGGCGTCGGAGACTCGCTCGCGCTCGCTCCTCATGGCGAGATCGCCGACCATCAGGCGCAGCATGCTGCGAAAGGGCTCGTGCGGGGGAGCCGTACCGGCCCGGCCGGTGCACTCGGTCCAGAGCACGACCAGCTCCGGACAGCGTGCCACCGCCTGGCGACACACCTCCTCGATGAGGCTGGTCTTGCCGGTGCCGGGATCGGCGCTCACGAAGAGGGCTCCGGCCGATCCGGCGCACATCGAGTCGACCGCCGCCCGCAGCCGCGCCAGATGCGGCTCCCGTCCCGCCGCGATGAACCGGTGCGCCTGTGACAGGAATGGGGCCGTCTCGTCCTCCGGGGTCCGGTCGTCGGGTCGCTCGCGGGCGGCCGCCACGAACGCCTCGTAGGCCTCGGTGCCCGGCTCGAGCTCGAGGGCGGCAGCCAGGGTGGTGACGGTTGCCAGGCGAGGCGAGCGCCATCGCGACGGATCGACGACCGGGTGCTCGATCGCGGAGATCGTGCGCTCGGAGACCGGGGCGGGCACGAGGTTCTGCCGGGCGAGCTCCCGGGTACGCTCCACGAGATCGATCTGCCGCATCCCCAGCCGTGTGCGATACCGGCGAACGAGCTCGCCAAACGGCGATCGTCGCTCCTGCGCCATGGTGTCCCTCCAGGCGGACTCCTGCCCTGCAAGCGGTCGACCGGAGGGTGCAGTGAGGCGTGGCCATGACCCGTTCGGCGCCGTGCATGCTCGATGTGTGTTCCCAAGTCATCAATTATGCACAGATCGGGATGAAATGACAGGTGAATGACGGGTGAATGGCGGGTTGACCGGGCACGGGGTGGGCTATGGTGAGGGTGCGGGTACGAGACACAACCGAACACATCGTTTTGGGCGGGTCTCCATACCCCTGAAGGCGCCTGGCATCCGGTGATTCATGCCCCCCACGTCACCGGATGCCATGCCTGGGGCAACGGCCTGCCACCGTACCCCCCCTCGATCCAGGTCACGAGATCTCATTCCGGAACAGGTTCCAGCTCCCGGCAGGCGCGCGTGCCGGCGCCCCCGGCGTTGATCGCCGCGAGACGCTCCCGCAACGCGCAAGGGCAGCCGACCGCGCGGGTATCGTTCGCGAGCATGGAGTGGGGACAAGATGCCATACTGTTCCTGACGGTCGTGAACGTACCGCGCAGGAGGCGTCCCAGTCGCCATGCCCGCCGATCCAGCCTGGAGAGTCGACCTCACCGACGCGCTGCAGCAGCCGATCTGGACTGCCCGGCCCGATGGCTCGATCGCGCATGCCAATCCCTACTGGCACGTCTACACCGGCCTCCCGGCGGACGCCGAGCTCGGGTCGACCTGGACCGCCGCCGTCCACCCGGAGGACGCGCCCACCGTCCAGGCAAGATGGGTGGACGCCACCCGGATCGACGAGCCCTTCGAGATCGAATACCGCTTCCGGCGTGCCGACGGCGCCTACCGCTGGCACATCGCCCGGATCGCACCCGTGCCCGGCCCCGATCAGCAATCACGATGGTGGGGCGCGATCGCGATCGACATCGAGGAGCGGCGGCAGGCACGCGAAGCCCGCAAGGCCAGCGAGGCCCGGCTGCGCGACATCATCGCCAACGCCGACGACATCATCTACTCGGCCCGGCTCGACGGCACCATCGCCGCGGTCAACCCGGCCGTGGAACGCGTGCTCGGCTACCCGCCGGACGACCTCATCGGCAGGCCGCTCGATACCCTGATCGCCCCCGACCAGCTGCATGTCAGCTACGGCATGCTCGATCGCAAGATCGCGGGCGAGTCCAGCAGCACCTACGAGATCGACGCCATCAGCCGGGACGGGCGCCGCGTGACCCTCGAGGTCAACACGCGCCTCGTCAACCCCGAGGGACAGGAGCCCCTGATCAACGGCGTGGCCCGCGACATCAGCGCCCGGCGCCAGCGCATCCGTCAGGCGGAGCTCACCGCGGCCATCGGTACCGCGCTCACCTCGCAGGGCGGGATCGATGAGCAGCTCGAAACCTGCATGCAGGCCATCGTCGACCACCTCGACGCCGCGGCGGCCGGCGTCTGGCTCATCGACGACCCGTCCACGGCGGCGCTCTCCCTCCATGCCATCGCCCAATCGAAGCACCACGGCGGGAACGGCACTCCGGCGTTCGGCATCGACGGCACGCTCGATCAGGTCGCTGGCACCCGGCAGCCACTGCTGACGAGCACCGCCGATGACGGCGGCGGCACACGTGCCATCGCCAGCCACCCCATCCTCCTTGGCGACAAGGTCCAGGGCGTCGTCCAGGTCGCCTTCCACCACGCGATCGACGACACGATGGACACCGTGCTGCGCTCCATCGTCGATACGATCTCGGTCGCCATGGACCGCAACCGCGTGGAGCAGGCCAGGGCCATCGTTCTCGAGCGTGAGCGCGAGGCCCGCATCTGGGCGGAGGTGGCGGAGACACGCTACCGCAACCTCTTCGAGGGGGTCGCGGACGCCATCTTCGTCGCGGACGCCACACGACGCTACCGGGACGTCAATGCCGCCGCCACCGCGCTCCTGGGCTATGACCGCGACGAGCTCCTGCAGCTGCGCATCGACGACGTCGTGGTCGGCGGCCCCGACTGGGCCCAGGCCGAGTTCTCGCAGTACGTTCAGGATGGCCGCTGGATGGGCGAGCTCGAGCTTCGCCGCAAGGACGGCAGCGTGGTACCGGTCGAGGCTCTGGCCACCGTCGCGGAGCTCCCGAGCGGACCGGTCTTTCTCTCGGCCGTGCGCGACATCACGGAGCGCAGACACCTCCAGCGGCTGGAGCGGGACTTCCTGGCGATGGTCACCCACGACATCCGCACCCCGCTCACCTCGATCAAGGGATGGCTCCAGATCCTCCAGCGGCGCTCGCACCTCGAGGACCGCGACCGCTTCACCATCAAGCGCACCCTCGAGCAGGTCGAGAAGATCGCCGGGTTGATCAACGACCTCGCGGATCTCGTGCGGATCGAGGCGGGACAGCTCCAGATCCATGCCTCGCCCATGGATCTCATCCCGCTCGTCCGTGAGCAGATCGAGACGGTGCAGGAGCAGACGAGCCGGCACACCCTCCGGCTGGAGGCACCGGACGGACCGGTCGAGGGCAGCTGGGACCGGCGGAGGCTCGGGCAGATTCTGGAGAACCTGCTCACCAACGCCGTGAAGTACACGCCCGATGGTGGCGAGATCGTCACACGGGTCGAACGGTCCGACACGGTTGTGACCATCCAGGTGATCGACCACGGCATCGGCATCGCCCCGGATCACCTGCCGCTGCTGTTCGAGCGCTTCTACCGCGAGGGCGCGACCGGCGCCGGCGGGCTCGGGCTCGGCCTGCACATCACCCGGATGCTGGTCGAGGCCCACGGCGGCTCCATCACGGCCGACACCGAGCTCGGACGCGGCAGCGTCTTCACGGTCACCCTGCCACTCCGCCAGTCGCCCGGGTGATCGCTCGCCCCCGAGCGTTGCCGGGAACGCTCCGCCATGCGTCCCGCAAGTGTGGGCCCACATCGAACCCACCGAGGCATGTCCGGGCCGGCGTGGCACGCGGATCGTTTCCCTGACGGGCCATCGGCAACCATGCGGCGGGTCGAGCTCACCTACCGGGTGTAGGCGATCTGCGCCACCGGCTCGACCTTCCCGCTCCCGGCGGAGCGAACCGCCGCCTCCATGATGGCAACGGTGGCGAGATTCCGCCGTCCGGAGCACTCGGGCTCCTCGCCACGCGCAATGCACTCGACCAGATGCTTCAGCCCCATCGACCGGCCGAGCAGCGGCAGCTCGTCCAGTGGTACCTTCACCGGCCGCGCCCCACGCCGACGGACGTGGACGACATCGCCCCCGGCACCGACATCCCCGCCGGCGCGGCTCGTCCACTGGATCTCCCCTTCGGCGAACTCCATCCGCCACTCGCCAGCCCAGTTGGTCGGCTCACCGGAGCTGACCCAGCTGCCCCGGTAGCTGAGCGTCTGGCCGTTGGCGAAGGTGATGATCAGCAGCGCCTCGGCCTCCTCGTCGAACCGGCTCCACGAGGGCGAGGTGTCCTTCGCGTAGACCTCCACCGCCTCCTGACCCAGCACCATCCGCATCAGGTCGTAATGGTGAATCGCCATGTCGAAGAGGAGGGGATGGGGAAACTGGTAGTGCCGGTTCATCTCGTACTCGGCATCGTTGGCCCAGCGCCGGAAATCGACGGAGACGCTCCCGGGATCGCCGAGCTCACGCTCCGCGACGAGGCGCGCCGCGGTTCGGGGCGCGGGGTAGAAACGATAGTTCTGGCTCACCATCAGGGTGCGACCGGTCCGCTCCGCCACCGCGACGGCGTGCTGCGCCTCGTCCAGCGAGCCGGCGAACGGCTTCTCCACGAGCACGTGCCGACCAGCCTCCAGTGCCTGGATCGCCACCGGCACGTGCGCGACCATCGGCGCGGTGACGAGCACGAGCTCCGCGTCGGTCGCGTCGAGCGCCTGATCGAGGGTCGTGAAGCACGCGGCGTCGGGCAGCTCGAGCGCCCGCTGCGCCTTCTCCAGCGCGGGCTCGTACGCCTCGACGATCGCCACCCGCTCGACCAGATCAGCTACCGGCGGGAGGGCGTTGCGCTCCCAATCCATTCCCCAGTTGCCCAGTCCTACGTGTATCAGTTTCAAGGAAGTCCCATCCTTCTCTCATCGTCCGCGCGGCTCCGTTCAGAGCCCAACCTGATCCGCACACGCCGGATCGCACCCGCGCCGGCAGCGGCCATCCCCGTGGCTGCACCGGGGAACACCTGTCATCCCGTGGTGGCGACGTCAGGGCCCGCTCGGCGACGGCGAGGTGGGGCGAGCGGTCCTCGCTTGCGCCTCGCTGTCCTGTCGGTCATGCTTGCCATATCGACTTGTATGCGTCAACGGTGTCATATGAGACGTGGCACCAAGAGCAGGGTGACACATGACAGAGACCACCAGGCCGGTTGGCATCGGTATCGTCGGCGCCGGCGTGATCTCGGAGATCTACCTCAAGAACACAACCGGGACGTTCGAGAACATCCGGGCGGTCGGCATCGCCGACGTGCTGCCGGAGCGGGCGGAGGCCCGGGCGAAGGAGTTCGGCGTCAAGGCGATGACCGTCGACGAGCTCATCGCCGATCCGGAGGTTGAGATCGTCGTCAACCTGACCATCCCCGCCGCCCACTACGAGGTCGCGAAGCAGGCGATCGAGGCCGGCAAGTCCGCCTACAACGAGAAGCCGCTCGCCATCACCCGCGAGCATGCCGAGGAGCTCGTGGCCCTGGCGAAGGAGAAGGGTGTGCTCGTCGGCGGCGCCCCCGACACCTTCCTCGGTGGCGGCCTGCAGACGGCGCGGAAGGCCCTCGAGGACGGCCGGATCGGCACGCCGGTTGCGGCCAGCGCCCACTTCCTCGGCCGCGGCATGGAGATGTGGCACCCGGATCCGTACTTCTTCTTCCAGCCGGGTGCGGGACCGCTGTTCGACGTCGGACCGTACTACCTGACCGCGCTGGCGAGCATGCTCGGTCCCGTGAAGAGCGTCAACGGCTTCGCCCGGGCGAGCTTCCCCGAGCGCATCGTCACCGCCGATGGACCGAAGAAGGGCGAGAAGATCCCCGTCAACACCCCGACGCACATCAGCGCCAGCATGCAGTTCGAGAGCGGTGTGATCGCCTCCCTGATGGCGTCGTTCGATGTCTGGGAGGTCAGGGAGCGCGCCACGGTCCTCACCATCTACGGTTCGGAAGGCACGCTGCACCTGCCCGACCCCAATACCTTCGGCGGCACGGTCACCCTCGTCCACGAGCACACCCGGGAGACGGAGGAGCTGCCGCTCACCCACGGACACACCGAGAACAGCCGTGGCATCGGCGTCAGCGACATGGCCCGCGCCCTCCGCGAGGGTGGCGAGCCACCGCGCGCCAGCGGCGAGATGGCGTGCCACGTCGTCGACATCATGGTGTCGGTGCTCGAGTCCGCCGAGGAGGGCAGGCAGGTCGACCTCACCACCACCATGACCCGCCCGGCGCCGCTGCCCCCGGACGCCAGCGCGTCGTAGGGGTCAACCGGCACGACATCGCGGCCCCGCTTCCGCCTCTGGCGGGGCCGTTCCACTCCGAATCAGCAAGACGACATCCGGAGCACGCATGAGCACACACGCGCCCGTCGGGATCGGAATCATCGGGGCCGGGTACATCTCGAGCATCTACCTGGAGAACTGCACGACACGGTTCGACAATCTGCGGGTCGTCGGCGTCGCCGACATCGTGCCGGCGAACGCCCAACGGCAGGCCGAGCGCTACGGCGTCGCGGCGATGTCCATCGACGACCTGCTCGCCAGCCCCGAGATCGAGATCGTGGTGAACCTCACCATCCCCGCCGCGCACGGTGAGGTGGCGCTCCAGGCCATCGAGGCGGGGAAATCGGTCTACAACGAGAAACCGCTCGCCGCGACGCGGGAATCGGCCCGCGAGGTGCTCGACCGCGCGGCTGAGCGCGGGGTGCTGGTGGGCAGCGCGCCCGATACCTTCCTCGGCGGCGGCCTGCAGACGGCCCGCGCGCTCCTCGATGAGGGTCTGATCGGCACGCCCGTCGCCGTGACCGGCATGATGCTGACCTCCGGGCACGAGCGCTGGCACCCCAACCCCGACTTCTACTACAAGCCGGGAGGCGGCCCGCTCTTCGACATGGGGCCGTACTACCTGGCGGCGATGCTCTCGCTGCTCGGCCCCGTGGTGCGCGTCTCCGGGACCGCCACCGCCACCTACGAGACGCGAACGATCAAGAGCGGTCCGCGCAAGGGCGAGGTGATCACGGTCGAGACGCCCACGCACATCCTCGCGACGCTCGACTTCGCCGAGGGGCCGCGTGCCAGCCTCACGACCTCGTTCGACGTCCACGACACCCGGCACAGCACGCTCGTGCTCTACGGCTCCGAGGGCACGCTGCGGCTGCCCGACCCGAATACCTTCGGTGGGCCGCTCGAACACCTCCGGGCCGGAGCCGACCAGTGGGAGTCGATCGAGGTCAGCCGTCCCTTCACCGACAACAGCCGCGGACTCGGTGTCAGCGACATGGCCCGCGCCCTCCGTGATGACGCCCCCCACCGCGCCTCGGGCGAGCTGGGGTACCACATCGTCGACATCATGCACGCCGTGCTGGAGTCGAGCGAGCAGGGGCGACACGTCCCCGTCACCAGCACCTTCGCGCGTCCCCAGCCCCTGACGGCGGGCTAGCCCCGCAGACCGCCGATCCCATCTCGACATCCGGCGATGCGGTACGTCCGCGTCGCCCTTCGTTCGTGTGACCGAACCGCCCTCCCCAGCGGCCGCCGGTGATCGCACGGCACCGTCTCTCCCATACTGGCCCCGGCTCGCGAGCAGGGGCCCTTCGCGTCCGCACGGTGCAGCATGGCACACGTCTTGCTTCGCGCTTCCCCGCAAGCAGACGACTGCTTCGGAGAACGTTCGTGGGGGAGCACACGCTCCGGCTCGTTGCGTGCGCCCTTCTCCAGAGGTGAGCAGCCAGGTCATAGACGCAAGGAGAAAGTCGCCATGACGTTCAAACAGCTGGGCCCTTCCACCTCTCGCATGTCGCGACGCCGCATGCTCGGCACGTCGGCCCTTGCTGGCGCCGCGGTCGCGGGCTCGATGCGGCTCAGCCCCCGTGCTCTGGGCCAGGCGACCCCGCAGGCGGCAGCACCTCCCGCCCTCGGCGAGGCATCGGGCGACCTGGTCGAATGGGGCTTCGGCATCCAGGAGACCAACCCGCTGGCCCGCGCGCGGGTGCTCGCGTTCCAGGAGGCCTACCCGGACGTCAACCTCGAGATCGTGGAGACCTTCGACCAGGAGCAGCTGCTGACCGCCGCCGCCTCGGACACCCTGCCGGATGTGATCTGGCTGGGCCGCTTCGAGACCGCCGCCTGGGCCTCTCGCGGCGTGCTGCGGCCGATCGACGATCTTGTCGAGCGCGACGGGTACGACACCTCGATGTTCTACGACTGGGCGCTGGAGGAGGCGAGCTACGACGGCGAGCTCTACGGCATCCCCGGCGGTGCCGACGTGCGCGCCCTCTTCGTCAACCTCGACCACCTCGAGGAAGCCGGCGTCGACACCAACCTCGACACCTCCGACTGGGAGAGCCTCAGCGCCGCCGGCGAGCAGCTGGTGGTGCGGGACGGTGATGTCATCGAGCGGTGGGGCTTCGACCACAAGATGCAGGCCGGCTACATCTGGCTGTGGGGTGAGGCCAACGGCGGCACCTTCATCAATGAGGACGGCACCGAGGTCAGCTTCAACGACCCGGCCGTCGTCGAGGCCCTTCAGTGGGGTGTCGACGCCTACGACGCCCAGGGTGGCTACCAGGACTACTCCGCGATCTCCAGCACCTGGCAGGGCGACGAGCAGTTCGCCCGCGGTGAGGTGTCGATGACGATGTACGAGCAGTGGATGCTCAGCGCCGCCGTCGCCACCATCTCGCCGGACATGAACTTCACCATCCTGCCGATCCGCGAGCGCGGCAGCGGCCCGGACGGTCCGATGGCGACCTTCTCCGGCGGCAACGCCTGGTACATCACGTCCGGAGCGCAGAATGTCGACGCCGCGTGGGAGTTCATCAAGTACCTGCACACCGTCGACACGTGGATGGTTGGCGCACAGGCGGTCAAGCAGTACCGCCAGGAGACGGGCGCGGTCTACTTCCCGTCCCTCACCGGCAACGTGATCGCCGACCAGCGCCAGATCGACGAGCTCTACGAGCCGATCAACGAGGCGTTCGACGCGGCCGTCGAGCTCTTCCCGGCGCTCGTCGAGGTCAGCAACTACCGCCAGATCGCGCGGTCGACGGTCGGTGGCCAGCTCGACCAGATCATGCAGACCGAGGGCGTGATCCCGGCGCTGGAAGGCAGCCGCTCGCCCGAGGAGGCGCTCGAGGAAGCCAACACCGTCGCGCAGGAAGAGATCGACTTCGCCTGATCCGGGAACGGGCATGACCTGCGCGGCGTTCCACCGCGCAGGTCATCGTGCCGGGGGCACCATGTCGATGCGGCGATCGCGTCCTGGGCCCGACCCCTCGCACGCTGCTCCGCGTCGGAGAGATACACGCCATGGTTCAGCATGCCGCAGAGTCCTCCACCATCGCGTCCACCGGGAGCCGGCGGCGGGGAATGAGCGAGGAGACACGGGCCGGGTATCTTGCCATCAGCCCGTGGATCATCGGGTTCATCATCTTCACCGCCTTCCCGTTCTTCGCGTCGTTCTACTTCAGCTTCACGCGGTACGACGTGATCAACCCGCCCGAGTGGGTCGGGCTGGCGAACTACGAGCGCCTTCTCACCCGCGACCGCTACTTCCCGAAGGCGGTCCAGAACACGGTCATCTACGCGGCGCTCTACATCCCCTCGAACATCGTCACCTCGCTCGGCGCCGCCATGCTGCTCAACAGCACGCGGAAATGGAAGGGGTTCTTCCGCACGGCGTTCTACCTGCCCGCGATGACCCCCGCCGTGGCGACCGCCTACATCTGGCTGTGGGCGCTGAACCCGAACGACGGCGTGATCAACCAGATCCTGCGGTCGCTCAACCTGCCGGCCCCGGCATGGACGGTCGATCCGACGTGGACCAAGCCCGCGATCGTCGTCTCCCAGGTGTGGATGATGGGCGGCGCGATGATCCTCTTCCTCGCGGCGCTGCAGGGTGTGCCGCGCGACCTCTACGAGTCCGCGATGATCGACGGCGCCGGCCGCTGGGAGCGGTTCCGGTCGGTGACGCTGCCGATGATCTCCGGCGTGACGTTCTTCGTCGCCACGATCAGCACGATCAGCGCGCTCTCCGTCTTCACCGAGGGCTATGTGATGTTCCGGGAGCCGTTCGGCGGTCCCAGCCAGTCGGCACTCTTCATCGTCATGTACCTCTACGACCAGGCCTTCTCCGCCAGCAGCCTGCGGATGGGGTATGCCGCCGCGATCGCGTGGCTGCTCTTCCTGATGATCCTGGTCGTCACCGTCATCCAGTTCCGGCTCTCGAAGCGCTGGGTCTACTACGAGCACACCAACGACTAGCCCGAGCCGCGGTCGTTGAGGGAGTATTCGCATGGCTACGCCAGTCGCCGCACGTGTCGAAGAGACCGCGCCTCCGGTACCGGTCAGCGAGAGCGCCGACCAGCGGTCACCGCGGGACGAGGGGCGCATCCGGATGGGGGAGCTCCCGCTCTACGTCACGCTGTTCGCGCTCTCCGCGATCTACTCGCTGCCGTTCGCGTGGCTGGTCCTGACCTCGCTCAAGCCCCCCAACGAGATCTTCGCGGACAACTGGATCCCCACCGAGTGGACCGTTCAGAACTACCGCGACGTCTTCAACCAGGCGCCGATCGTGCGGTGGATGCTCAACACCGCCCTCGTCAGCGTGCTGGGCGTGGTCGCGGTGGTGCTGTCCAGCTCGCTGGTGGCGTACGGCTTCGCCCGCATCCGGTTCCCGGGTCGCAAGCAGCTCTTCGCGCTGGTGATCGCCAGCTACCTGCTGCCAGGCTCGGTGACGCTCATCCCGACCTTCCTGATCTGGAACGAGCTCGGGGCGGTGAACACCTTCTGGCCGCTGTGGGCGGGGAACCTCTTCGGCTCGGCGTTCTACATCTTCATGCTGCGGCAGTTCATGCTGACGATCAACCAGGACCTCATCGACGCGGCCCGGCTCGACGGCGCGAGCTTCCTGCGGATCTACTGGAACATCATGCTGCCGCTGATGCGTCCCGCGCTGGTGGCGGTGGCGATCTTCGAGTTCGGCGCGAAGTGGAACGACCTGATGACGCCGCTCATCTACCTCAACTCCCGCAACAACTACACGCTGGCGCTGGGCCTGGCGTCGCTCCAGAGCGACTTCGAGGGGCTCGGCACGCAGTGGGGACTGCTGATGGCGGCATCGGTGATCTTCACCGTGCCGATGATCATCCTCTTCTTCATCTTCCAGCGCTACTTCATGGAAGGGCTCGCCCACACCGGCATCAAGGGGTAGGGTAGACAACGAGCATGGGGTTTCAGGCGCGGGCCGGTCGCGTGTCCCGGCTCGCGCCTCGACATGGCGCCCAGGCGTCCAGACATTCGGAGAAGGTGCGTACACGGGAGCGATCGATGACCGACGATGCGAGACGAGCCGAGGCCGAGCGCTACCTGCGCATGGCGATGGAGGAGGCGGAGACCGCCGTGCGGGACGGCAACCACCCCTACGGGGCGGTGCTCGTCGACCCGGACGGAAACGTCGCCGGCGTCGACCGCAATCGGACGGCCGAGGACAGCGACCCGTCCTCGCACGCCGAGCTCAACGTGATCCGTCGGGTGTGCCGTGAGCGCGGCACGCTGACGCTGGAAGGCTACCGGCTCTACACCAACGGAGCCCCGTGCACGATGTGCGCAACCATGATCCTCCGGACCGGCATCGCGGAGCTCTGGTACTCGGCACCGCCCGACCCGGCACGAACGCTGCCCACCGTGGAGGAGCTGGTGGAGCGCTCGGGGGCGTCCGTCCCGGTGGTGCACCAGGGCCTCCTCGCGGAAGAAGCGGCCGCGCAGCTGGCCCGCCACCCGCACTGACCGGATCAGGCGGGAGCGATGCTCCGCCGGAGCTCCTCCAGACGCTGCATCTCCCGTGCGGCGTGGATCGGCCGGTAGCGGTCGAAGAGCGTGATCAGCAGCGTGATCAGCAACATGAAGAAGAGCGCGTTGCCGAGCCGGAAGTCGCCGTTCCGCCACGGCAGCAGGAACTCGGCAACGACCATGAGACCGCTGTTGATCGCCGCCATGGCGACGAACTGGCGCAGGGCGGTCTCCCAGCCGGCGCCGCGCCGGACGAGCCATTCGCTGACGGCCGTGTTGGCGACGATGAGCGTGGCCACCCCGATCCCGAGCTGGAGGGGTGACTGCCGGACATCCGGCAGGATCCTGGAGAAGATCACCGTCACGAGCGAGACGAGCACGATTTTCTCGACCAGCACGATATCGAAGAACCTGCCGGCGAGCATGCCCTGGGCCCGGCGCTCCAGCTCCCGATCGCCGAAGGGGTCCTCCACCACCAGGCGGAGCGGCCAGTCCGGCGGCGGCAGGCGATGTCGCACCACCCACCACGCCACCCCCAGCAACGCGATCCCGGCCGCGACGAGGAACGGGATCACCTCGGGGTGCGCGGCGAGCTCGTCGGTAACGTCCAGCTTGGCGACGTGGATCCACCACTCCTGCGGCAGCTTGATGAAGATCCAGATCGCCGCCACGGCGCCGAGCACCAGGCGACGGCTCATCCGCAGCGGGTTCCAGCGCAGCGACACGGCCTCCACGAAGATAAAGAAGTACTCGAAGGTGTTCGGGAAGATCAGCAGCAGCGCGCGGATGTAGGTGAACTCGAACAGCATCACACCCACGAGACGGTAGTAGAGCAGGAACCGGCTCGACACGAACGCGGTGAGGTTGTCCCAGTTGCGCAGCGTCGAGAGGTAGGCGATGGTCAGGTAGTAGACGTCGAGCGCCTTGTCGTAGCTCTGGTAGCCCGTCAGCTCCAGGTCGGTCCATTGCTGGAAGACGGTCTGGTCGACGCCGTCGAGGACGAGGCAGGCGATGATGGCGGGCAGCGGCACCCGCGGGATGGCGAGCGGCACGACCAGGCGCAGCGCCAGCACGACCAGGAAGACCAGCGTATCGCTCACGTCACCCACATTCGCCCCCGATCCACGTCACCACCGCAACGGCCGGCATCATTCGAGGCGCACGACCACCCGGGGAAACCGGCGCTCCGCTTCGCCGACCGCTACATGCCGTCATGATCGCCCTCACCCCCGCGATCGCCTCCTGCCGCCACCGGCTCCTCGACACGCCGGTGGAGCCGCACGCGCCGCTCCGTGCTGCGCTCGACGGAGGCGTTGACGAAGACGACCAGGATGCCGATACCCGACATCACGTAGAAGATGGTGAAGATCTTGCCGAGCGCCGTCGCCGGAGCGAGGTCGCCGAACCCGACCGTCGACAGCGCGATGACGCAGAAATAGAACGCATCGAGCCAGCTCCAGCCCTCGATATGGTGGTAGAAGGTGGCTCCGACGACGATCAGGATCATCAGCCACATCGCCAATGGCCGAACCCTGGGGTCGCGAACGACCTCCCGCAGGTCGAGCAGGGACTGCCACAGCAGGAAGGCGAGGGCGATCATCGGTCAGGATCGCCCGGCGATCGCGGGCTCGCCCACGTGGTCGGAACATCGCTGCCGCCCTCGAGACTGATGCGCCCGCCGAACCGCATCAGGAGGGGCGACGGTGCGATCTTGCCCGCCACGAGCGATTCGCCCTGCGTGAATGCGCTGGCACGCTCCATCAGCGAGGCGGGCACGAACGAGAAGGTCCGGGCGAGCTCCGCGATGTCGGCCACCGAGTTCATCCGCATCAGCATGAGGTTGTCGCACTGCGACAGCACGTTGGGGTGGATCTTCTGGGGCCGCTGTGTCGACAGCAGGAGGTAGATCCCGAACTTGCGCCCCTCGCCGGCGATGCGGATCGCACGCTCGGTCGCCTCGGCCTGCAGCGGATCGCTCGGCTCCGCCGCGCAGACGTTGTGCGCCTCGTCCACCACGATGAGGACGGGCTGACGGCGCTCACGCCATGCCCAGAACGTCCCCATGGTGGCGGTGGCGATCAGGGACTTCTCCTCGGCGGTCTCGAATCCTCCGACGTCGAAGACCAGCGCCCGAAGATCCCCGGAGAACTCATCGGCGTCGGCCACCGACGGCTCGTCGGCCTCGGCCCAGACATCCCAGTCGGCCACGCCGAGGTTGGCGATGCGCCGCGCGAGCTTGAGGGAGTCGTCGGAGAGATGCGCCGTGGCGGCCGCGAGGATATCGGCGAGCGAAAACCTGCTGCGGCCGAGCCGCTCGATGGTGGTGCGGAGGGCGTGGTACTCCTCGCGATCCTTGAGAGGATCGATGCGGAGCACGAGCCCCTGGACCACCGGGGCGAGGTCGCTGTAGCGGATGCGAAGTGCGTTCTCGGCGCGCTGCCCCCGCGGGACCGGCCGGAACACCCGCAGCCGCCGGGTCGCCTCGAGATACCGCTCCCGCAGCGCCTCCCAGGCATCGGGGGTGAGCGCATCGCCGAAGCCCCGCACGGCCTCCTCGAACGAGCGCTCCTCGCCGAGACGCACGAAATCCGAATTCGAATCGATGATGACGATGCGCAGGTCGGTTTCGAGCAGGAGACGCTCGAGCACGACGCCGAGCGAGTAGGTCTTGCCCGAGCCGGACTGCCCGCAGAGGAACGTGTGCCGATCGAACCCTGACGCGAGGATCTGCGCACGCGCGGCCCCGTGTCCACCCGCGACGCGGCCGATCTCCAGCGTCGCCCGACCCGCCGTGCGACCGGTGAGGTACCGCTCCACATCGCTCGCGTCGGCCGCGCCGATCTCGGCATCCTCGAACAGATCCTGCTCGGTGGTGGGCGCGATGCCATCCGGGGCGATCCGACCGAGAAGGGCGCCAGCCCCCTCGACGAGCCTGAACCGGAACCGGTAGGAGGCGCTCGCGATCGCGCTGTCAGCCAGCTCGATACCCAGCCCGGCATCGCCCGCGGCGGTGATCTCCGGCCCGTCACGCTCGCTGATGCCGCGGTCGGTTACCTGTCCGAGGTAGGCGGTGCCGTCCGCCGTGCGGATGGTGACGTACGCACCGGCGTGCAGCGGCACCGTCAGCGGCGCCTGGAACCCGAATGTGTGACCGTCCGCGGAGTAGGCGAGCGGCAACACCGAGAAGCGACGCCTGACATCCCGTCGCAGCTGCAGTTGTCCGTATCCCGGTTCGTCGGGCCCCGCCGGGACGCCCGTGTTCTCATCCAACGCGCTCGCTCCTTGTCATCCAGGCCGTCGAACCGGGATCGCGTCGTAAACGCGTCTCGGGACCCGATTCGGGATTACGACACCTCGAAGGTGAGGTATCGCTCGCGCTCGATGACCTCCGGATCGAGCTCCATCCCCATGCCGGGCCGGTCGGAGACCGTGACGTAGCCGTTCTTCGGGATCACCTTGTCCTTGAGGAAGAACTGGTGGATCTGGTTCCACTTGACGAGATATTCGAGAATCGGCGCCATCAGCACCGGCTGGCTCGCCATCACGTGGAGGTTGGTCGGCACCGAGTGCCCGTGCGGGATGACCGGCGTGTCGTAGACGGAGGCGATGGCGTAGATCTTCTGGAGCTCGGTGATGCCGCCCGCCCAGTAGGTGTCGGGCTGGAGCACGTCGACGGCTCCCGCCTCGAGCAGCTGTGCCATGCCCCAGCGGGTGTACTCGTGCTCACCGCCGGCGATGGGCGCGATCGACTCGGCCCGGATCTCGGCGTACTGCTGGATCATGTCGGGCAGCACCGGCTCCTCGATCCAGCGGGGATCGACCTCGCGCAGCATCTCGGCCATGCGGATCGTGTAGGGCACGTTCCAGCTCATCCAGGCGTCGAGCATGATGTCGACGTCGGGACCGACCGCGTCGCGGATCGTCTCCGCCAGCTCCAGGTTGACCAGCATCCCCTCGCGACCCTCGACCGGCCCCCTGCGGGGGAACCACTTGGTCGCCTGGTAGCCTTCCTCGGCGAACCGCTTCGCGACCCTGTGCACCTTCTCCGGCTCCAGTGAGTAGCCGAGGGCGCTGGCGTAGACGGGGATCTCGCGGCGAACGGGACCACCGAGCAGACTGTAGACCGGAACGCCGAGGGCCTTGCCCTTGAGGTCCCAGAGCGCGCTGTCGATGGCGCTGATGGCGAACATCGCCTCGCCCTTGCGACCGTGGACGGCGGAGCGGTACATGATGTCCCAGATCCGCTCCACCGCCATGGGATCCTGGCCGATGACGTGGTCCCGGAACTGGCGGTGGATGATCCAGGCGATGTCGAGGTTGACGGGTCCGCCGAGTCCGGTGACGCCCTCGTCGGTCTCGATCTCGACGAAGATGGACTCGATCGCGACCTTGCCCTCGACGGTGCGCTTCATCTCGGCGCGGCCGCGCTCGCGATACTCGGGGTAGACGTCGAGGGGCATGATGAGGCGTTCCTGCCAGAACTCGCCCTCTTCGTCGTGCTCGAGCGTTCCCCAGAGCTGTCGCAGACAAATATCGGTGACCTTCACGTGGATCCTCCCTCGATGCGGGCTCGGTGCCGGATATCGGATACCGCATGCTATCAGAGGGAGCGTGACCGCGAAACCGCTCCTCTCGCGGGGTGCAGTGGCCTCAGGGATGATGACGTCGGCCGATGCGTCCCGGCACCGACGCCCTCCGGTTCGTCGTCACCCGGAGCGCAGCGAAGCACCGGCGTCGAAGAGGCCGAGCATCTGGAACGTCGTGATCTCGTGTGATTGCCGGGAAGGCTGCCAGCATCTGCGGCACTGTGGCATGCCGGCGACCCTGGGCGTCTGCCCCAACGGCGGAGCGATCTGGTTCGCCAGCGCTCGCGGGAACTCTGTCAGCCGCCCAGTACACACGATCCAACGGCAGACCGCAGGTGCGCCAGGGGAGCTCCCGATGGCTGGAGGGGTGGTGTGGAGACGGGCGGCTCTTGCAGCTTGTGCTTGGGTCTCCAGCTCCGCCTGCGCTGCCGGGCCACCATCCCGCTCACGGAAGCGGAGGGGCGGTCACGCCGGGCGGTGTCGCGCCGCCATCGCCTCGATGCCGGCCAGCAGCAGGTCGAGACCGAACGCGAAGTACGCCTCCCGGTCCTCGGCGGCGCTCAGCGGTGCGGCAGCCTCCACCAGGCGCGGATACCGCTCGGGAGACAGTGACGCCAGAGCCTCCCAGGCGCGGTGGCGGGCCTCCTCCTGCCCGGCCGGCTCCCGGCCCGCCACCACGCCTGGCTCGGCGCTGACGAGGCTGGTGAGCGTGCTCAGCGCGTGACGGGCGACCTGCGTCGCCTCCACCGGCGAGTAGCCAGCGCGCCGCAGGATATCCAGCACGACCTCGGTCACCTGCAGACTCCCCTCGGTGGAGACGGTGCGGATCGAGACGAGTGGAGCGGCGGCGGGATGGGCCCGCAACACGGCGAGCAGCGACGTCAGCACCGCGCGCAGCTGGTCCTGCCAGCTCGCGGAGGCATCGAGCGAGACATCGACGCGCTCGACGAGGCTGGCGGCCACACCGTCCAGCAGCTCGTCCTTGTTGCGGACATGCCAGTAGAGCGCCATCGGCGTCACTCCGAGCGCCCTGGCCAGCCGGCGGATCGTGACCGCCTCCAGCCCCTCGGCATCCGCGAGCGCGAGCGCCGCCTCGATCACCGCCTGCCGCGTGAGCCCGCCCCGGCCAGCAGGTGTCTTCCGATCGTCTCCAGCCATTCGGCAGCACCCCTTCGGTAACGCATACGACCCGCACCCTGTTGACAACTATACACCGTACAGGCTATGGTGGCGGACTATACGGTGTATAGGCAACGGCGCCAGCACACCGTCCACGCCGACCGATCGACGACACGCACCACAGGAGCATCACCATGAGCCACCAGCTTCACCACGCAGCGATCCGGGAGGCACCGACGATGGTCGGTGCGCAGGTGCCCTGGAGAGGAGGACTGCTCGTCGTCGGCGCCATCGCGTCCATCCTGCACATCGTCTGGCGATCGGTGCTGACCGCCGGCGTGGATCCCGCCGTCTCGGCACAGGAGCAGCTCTGGGTGCCGGTCAACGTCATCGGCGCGGCGGGAGGCATGCTGGTCCTCGCCGGCTTGCCCGCGATCTCCGCCTCGATGACCGCAGCAGGCAGGATCGGCCTCGCACTGATCGAGGGGTCATGGACGTTCTTCGGCATCTTCCTGAGCCTCTACGGTGCCCTCGTGCTGCCCTGGCTGGCGACCGAGGCGCCGGAGCTCGTCTCCGGTACGTCGTCCCCACCCACCGCGTTCGTGGTGGCGTTCGCGGCCGCGCTGCTCGCCTGGCTGCTGGGCGCGGTCGTCATGGCGATCCCGCTGCTGGGAGGTTCGGGCCCGACCCGATGGGCGGGGATCGTCCTGCCCGCCTCGGCGCTCTGGACCCTGCTGGGGACGCTGGTGATCGCGCCGGACGGACCCGCCGACGATCTCGCGGTCAACCTCGTCTCAAACCTTGGTCCGGTGCTGCTCCTGATTGGCCTCGGCGCCCTCGGGCTGCGGGCGGGGACGGAGCGAGCAGACACGTACACCACCGCGGGGATAAGCGATGAAGCTGCAGCGATGGCTCTACCGGGACGGCAGACCGAACCGTCTCGCACGATTGATCGACCGGCTCACCGCCGCGATCTACGCGCGCGGAGTCTCACCGGACGATCTCGTCTCGCTCGAGGTACGGGGGCGTCGCTCCGGCCGGCCCATCCGCTTCCCGCTCGTGATGGTGACCGTCGATGGCGAGCGCTACCTGGTGTCGATGCTCGGGGAGCGCACGAACTGGGTGCGCAACGTGCGGTCGGCAGGCGGCGAGGTCACGCTGCGGCACGGTCGCCGCGAGCGCGTGCGACTGGAAGAAGTCGATGCCGACCGGCGCGGCCCCGTCCTCCAGACCTACCTGATGCGAGCACCGAACGCCCGGGCTCACCTGCCGGTGACCGCCGACGCGCCGCTCCACGAGATCGTGCGCATGGCGGCACGATACCCCGTGTTCCGGGTGGTGAGGTAGCTGCTGACGTCCCCGGCCCGCTCGCGCAGACGGGCAGGTTCTCACGACCTCGGGGCATCGAGGGGGCGGGTTCCGGAGTACCATTCCGGCGAGCGACCGGGACGCCGTGCGTTCCGTTCATGGCTCGCACCGCGACGACACCAGCACATTCGAGGGACGACCGGAGGGGCACGTGACAGCCACGTCGAAACCTGGCGTGGGGGAGGGCTCCCGGCATCGACCGGGGCTGCTGCGGGCGCTGGACTCCCTGCGGGGCAGCCCGCGCTTTCGCCTGCTCTGGTTCTCCAACCTGTTCTTCTTCGGCGGCGCGTGGACGCAGACACTCGTGCTGGGCTGGCTCGTCTACGAGACGACACAGTCGGCATTCCTCCTCTCGCTCTTCACCGCCGTGCGCCTCGTGCCGCTCCTGCTGGGACCGATCGGCGGCGCGCTCTCCGACCGGTACGACCGGGTGCGCCTGCTGATCGCTGCCTGCTCCTGGGCGGTGCTGGCCGTCTCCTCGGTGGCGATGATGGTATCGCTGGGCCACACGCCGTACTGGGGCCTCGTCCTCGGCGGGCTGGCGATCGGCATGGCGCAATCCCCGTCGCAGCCGGCACGGGCGGCGCTGGTCTTCGACCTCGTCGGGCGCGAGAACCTGAGCAACGCGAATGCGCTCAATGCGATGGCCATCAACGTGACGCAGGTGGTGGGTCCGGCCCTGGGCGGGGCGATGATCAGCACATTCGGGGCACCGACGGCGCTCTGGATCTCGACCGGGTGGTATGCGATCTCGCTGCTGGCACTCCTGCCGCTGCGCTCCCACGAGAGCCGGAGCCACGTCCACCCCGAGCCGATCCTCCGCATGCTCTCGGGCGGCGTCCGCAGCATTCTGGCGAGTCGCCTGACGGCGGCGGTGCTGCTCGTGACGCTGGCCGCGAACATCCTGATCTGGCCGATCCACCAGGGGTTCATCCCCGCCTTCGCAGCGAGCGTGCTCGAGCTCGACGCCGCAGGGCTCGGCTGGCTGCTCACCTGCAGCGGTGTCGGCGGGCTGACCGGCTCGCTCATCATCGCCTCGCTGGGCGACTTCCGCTTCAAGGGCGGGATGTACGTGCTGGGCACGGGCGCCTGGGGCGTGCTGTGGGCGCTGTTCGGACTCTCGGAGTCGGCGCCGCTCTCGTTCGCGCTGATGGTCGGGATCGGGCTGATGAGCGCGACGTTCGGCGTGCTGCAGACGACGCTGCTGCTGATGACGACGCCACCGGGGCTGCAGGGACGCGCGCTCGGCGTCCAGGAGCTGGCGATCGGGGTGCTGCCGTTCTCGTCGCTGCTGCTCGGCGGGATAGCGGAAGCGGTCGGGGTCGGACCGACCACCTTCGTGAGCGGGCTGCTGCTGGCGGCGACGATGCTGGCGCTGGCGGCCCGGGTGCCGGAGCTGCTGCGCTACAGCGGCTTCGAGGGCGGGTAGGGGCCACTCGCCCGTGCCACAATCCCAGGGCAGACGCGCATGACATGCCCGGCTGGGCGGACCACCCGGAGGCCTCTGCAGCCCGCCCTGCACATGGGCAGAGTCCGCCGCCCGCCGCGACGTCGACCCCCCCACCGACAGGAACGGCTGCCACCCATGCACGGATGATCACGCGGCCAGTGAGCGAACGTCGTGATCCGGGGTAGCCCCGCATCGTCCGTGTGGCGGGAAACACGACCCGACACCCGATCCCTGCCCCTGCCCAGACGCACCGGGGCCGGCGGCCCCGTCCGGTCCGAATCTGCGCGGGCGCGGGGCTACCGTATCCGCGTTGACCGGCCCGGTGACCTCTGGTAGCGTCAGTGGGAGGCACGTCGAGCATGCTCCGTGCCGCCACCCAGGCTTCATCGCATGCGAAAGGCAGAGATCCCCATGAGCGTCGTCCCGGCCACGTTCCCCTTCTATCGGTTCGAAGGCACCCACTACGACATCGGTCGCCAGTTCGGCGAGGCATGCATCGATCGCATCCACCTGCACCTCGAGCTCGCCACCAGCCGCCTCGAGCAGAAGAACGGGATCAGCCGCCAGCACGCGCTCGCCAACGCCCACCGCTTCCAGCCCTACGTGCAGGAGGTCGCACCCTTCTTCGACGAGGAGATCCGGGGCATCGCCGCCGGCGCGCACATCTCGATCGAGGAGGCATGGCTGCTCCAGCTCCGCGCCGAGCTCGGCATCATCCCCGCCGACGACATCCTCGACGAGCCCGGCGACGAGTGCACGTCCTACGCCGTGCTCGCGCCCGCGACCAGCGACGGCATCCCGATGATCGGGCAGAACGCCGACCTGCCCGCCTTCTATGCCCAGCTCGGCGTGGTGGTCGAGTACGTCTTCGACGACATGCCATCGGTGCTGATGCTGACCCCGGCGGGGCAGGTGAGCTACCTCGGCATCAACGAGAAGGGCATGGGCGCCTTCGCCAACTACCTGACCTGTGACGGCTGGCGGGTCGGCTTCCCGCGCTACCTCTTCTCGCGGCTGGCGCTGACCCACGAGACCGTCGACGATGCGATCCGGACCATCGACGGACTCTACCGTGCCTCCTCGCGCAACCTGATGCTGATGGACGCGCACGGCACCGCCGCCGACCTGGAGACGACGCCGGCCAGCACGGGCCGGATCGACCCGGTCAACGACCTCATCGCCCACGCGAACCACTTCGAGCACCCGGACATGCTGGATCAGGAGCGGGCGAGCGAGAAGTACCTGCCCAACACCCGGACCCGCTCGGCCACGATGCGGCGCCTGCTGGAGGAGAACCACGGCCGGCTGAATCCCGAGGTGATGCAGGGCATCCTCCGCGACCGCTCGGCCTACCCGGACTGCCTCTGCCGCATGGAGGAGGACAACCCGGAGCACGACTCGATGACCTTCGCGTCGCTGATCGCGCGCCCGACCGAGGGCGAGATGTGGATCGCCGTCGGACCGCCGCACGAGCACCAGTACGAGCGGTACGCCTTCAGCAAGGTCCCAGCCGAGGCGTAACGTCCTCGCACGAAACCCTCAGCCCGGCAACACCACACGATGATCGGGCCCCTCAACCGATAGCCCCGCCCTGCGAATGGGCGGGGTTTTCTCGATCAGGTTGCGGAGGAGCTGACTGCTGCGGCTGCCTCGCGATCACCGGGCGCACGCGGGCCGACACGAGCTCGGTCCCGACGGTGGCAGCGCTTGCGGCGGTGACGTGGCTGTCACCGGTCGAGAGACCGGCCGACGCGCCGCGAACGGATGTACGGGCGGCCCATGTGGCCGCCCGTACGCAGGGAAGGGTGTTGCCACGGAGCGCCGCCACTCCGGTTCAGGTCATCAGCGGTTCGCAGGCTCGCGAGCGAACCACGTCGACAGCACCGCCATCGCGCCGAGGAGCACCGCGACAGCGAGCAGGCCGGTGACCGGACCGGCCGCATCCGGGTCGTGGCCAGTCGCCGGCAGCGTGGTAACCGCCGCATCCGGGTCGTGGTCCTTCCCGTCGTGCTGCGTGTGGGTCGTCGTCGGCGTCTCGGCCGGCGTGACCGTCCCGGTCGGCTCCGGTGTCACCCCCTCCATCGGTCTCGGGATGCCGTCATCCGAGCCGCCGGTGATCATCACGTGGAAGAAGATCTGGTCACATGCCGGGGTCGCCGCCGAGTCGCAAACGCCGATCGAGAAGTCGTCATGACCGGGTTCGGCGTCTTCACTCGCGGTGTAGGCAAGGAGTCCGGTCGTTGCGTCCACGGAAACGGTTCCGTACAGGGGGTACACGCCAACAGAGAACGTGTAGGGCGGGGTACCACCGGAGACGCCATTGTGCGCATCGCAGGTCGCGGTCGCCCCGCCGGGTGATATCTCGCCGAGGTCGATATCCACCGGCGCCGTCTCGACGTCGTCGCCTCCCGTGACCATGATGTGGAAGGAGAGCTCACCACACGCAGGCGTCGGCGCCGCCGAGTCACACGCCTGGAGCCGAAAGCCGTCGGATCCCGGCGCGGCGTCATCGTTGGCGGTGGAGGTCAGCGCGCCGCTGGCGGCATCGACGGTGGCCGTGCCACGCTCACCCTGCGCGGAAACGCTGAACGTGGAGGGAAGGGTGCCGCCGGAAACGCCCGGCTCGCGTCGTACCCACCGGGCGCCACGGCGCCGAGGTCGACATCGACGGTCGTGGCTTCGAAGTCACCACCGGTGGCGTCCTCCCCATCGGGATTCGAATCGACGTCCTCGGCAACCTGACCATCGAGCTCGCTCGATTCCCGCGCCGCCGCCTGTGTCGGCAACGTGACTGCCCGTGGCGTCACCCTGCCAACGATCATCGACACGCCACCGGGCAGAATCCTCCGCATTTCCTCTCCCCACACGAACAGCACGGCACCCGACCGACCGCGCTGCATCTGCACGAAACTGCGGAAAAAGTCACGGACGTGCGGATCCCTGGACGGTTCATCCGGATGCGATGCCGGAGGCAATGCGTCAGCCCGGCCGGAGGTCACACGTCAGCGAGGAAGGGGAGGGCTGTCTCGCGACCTCTCCGCGCCGAGCTGGCAGCACGTGGTCGAGATGAGACGAGCGATTGCCACCCCGGTCCCGGTGATGACCGGGGTGGGACGGCGCGATGCGGCGAAGGCGATGCGTTGACGTGCCGGACTACTCGGGGTCGCGCCAGGAGTGCTGCGCCTCCCAGCCGATGAGCTCCTTCGCGGCGGTGCAATCGAAGCCCCCGGTGAAGCCTGGCAGCGGCGACCGGATCTCGGTGTCGGGCGACGCGATGCGCAGCGCCTCCTCGGTCGGTGTCGTGATCAGGGTGTCCTTCGCGACGATGTTGAGGGCACGGAACCCGAACGGCCGCACCTCGGCCGTCTCGATCGCCAGCCGGCAGGCCCTGGCGGCGTCGCGAATATCGACGTAGCCCCACAGCTGCCGAGCCTCACGCGGGGTCACTTCGTGTCCCCTGGCCTCGACCGCGGCCAGCTGCGCCTCGCGCGGCGCGATCCAGTGGAACCGCAGCCCGGCGATCGACATGTGGTCGCGCCGCACGAACATGCGCGCCGTCGCCTCGTCGACCTCCTTGGTGAGCGCGTAAACGTCATGCGGCTCGAACGGATGCGCCTCGTCCACGGGCACGTAGCGGAACTGGAACCGCTTCGGGGTCCATGCCGTGCCGTACAGCGAGCCGCTGCTGGCGAAGGCGACCCGCTTGATACCGAGCAGCGACGCCGCCTGAAAGACGCTGAAGGTCGCCAGCGTGTTGTTGCGGAACACGACCTCGTCGGGGTGCGAGTAGGGCGACGGGATCGCGCCGAGGTGGATGACGGCCACACAGCCCTTCATCGCGTAGGCAACCTGGCCGACGTCGTGCAGGTCGGTTTCAATGAACCAGACCGGTCCGTCGGGGAGCTGCTCGAGGGCTCGCCGGTCGACGGCATGCACGGCGTATCCATGGGCCAGCAGGTCGGCCACCACGGCCTTGCCCAGCAGGCCGGCCGCGCCGGTCACCAGCACCCGGTCAGGCACGGATCGGTCCTCTCGCCACAGAATCATCGTCATCCCCCGGCTCATCCATGCGGTCACACTCAACGTCCCCATCCTACACGTCCCCGCCGGGAACGACACGGCGGGAGCCGGCCCGCCAACCGAACCCGGACCCAGTCTGTCCGGCGGGAGCCGCTACACTGCGCAACGACACCGGCGCGGAGGCGCCGGGGAAGGAGTACAGGCATGACCAGGACCCTGACCAGCAGCTTCACCCCCTCGAACTGGACCGAGGAGGAGATCCAGGGCGCCGCCCACGCGCCGCGGCACACGAATGTCCACTACGCCGTCTCGTACTTCGGCGAGGTGTCGGGCACCAGCACGATCGACCTCCTACTCGTCTACCGGACTGACGGCACGGTGCCGTATGTGGGGTACGAGTTCTTCGAAGGATCGCTCGGCTCCCACAGCGGCTCGGTGGTGCTCGAGCACCGAGGCATCTTCGAGGGCGGAGAGGCAACCAGCGAGCTGACGGTGGTGCCGGGCACGGCGACCGGGGCACTCGCCGACCTGAGTATCTCGGGTCGGATGTTCGTGCCGTCCTCGGGCGAGGGCGTGCTCAACGTGGAGATAGACGACCAGGCGTAGAAGCCCTCGGCGTCCCGGTGTGCCGGGTTCCGCTGACCTTCGGGCAAGCCCCGCTGGTGGGCATGGTCCCGTTCGGCCAGGTATTCGGCACCGCGCGCGTCCCGCACGTTGATCGGCACGCCCTGCCGACCCAGGGGCAGTCGACCGCGGGCCAGGACGGGATCGCGACCTGCAACAGCCACCGGGCATCGCTGACCCCCGGGTCGGATACCGATGCGTTGCCACGGGTCACGAGCGCACCCGCACCGACAACGGCGCCACCCGATGCGCGAACCACGTCGACGGTCTGCCGAATCGAGAGCCCGGTGTCGATCACGTCGTCGACGACGAGGACGCGCCTGCCATGCACGATCCTGTCGAAGCCACGCCGCAGAGCGAACGGCTGTCGGACCGGGCCGCGAGTCGCGGGACCACAGACCACCTCCGGGGCCAGACCACGTGTCGCCTCGCCGGGCATCCGGCAGAGCTCCTCCTCCCGGTCGCGGTGCTGGTCAACGGCATCCTTGTCGATCCAGCCGCTGCCATGCTCACCCGAGTCGTAGACGACGTGGTCGTTCTCGATGATGGCGTGGGCTTCCGGCTGGATCCGTTACGCGCGCTCGGCAAGTTCCTGCGTCTGCATGACGCGTCCACCCAGGGGGCGGGCCTGGCCGGAGTCGGCCAGCGCGAGAAGGCGCGAACGATCCGGCACGATGGTCGATCTCGACCACCAGCCGCCGTGCTGCCCGATGCGTCGGACCCGCCAGCAAGCTACCACGGCAGGAGCGGCCACCGGGTCAGGCGTTGGTGGCCCTCACCCGCGCGACGGCGTCGCGGATGAGCTCGTCGAGCGCCTCCTCATCCACGTCGGACAGCCGCGTGATGTAGAGACAGCCCTTGCCGGTCTTGTACTTGCCGAGCTTCGCGAGGATGGGCTCGTAGTCCTCCAGGCTGCCGTTGAGGTAGAGCGAAAACGCCTTCGCGCGAGGGGCGAAGGCGACGAGCGGCGTGTCCCCCTCGTGCCCGCTCTCGTACCGGTAGTGGTACGAGCCGAACCCGATGATGCTGGGTCCCCACATGACGGGCGGCTCGCCGGTGGCGACGCTCATCAGCTCGCACAGGCGCTGGCTGTCCGCACGCTTGCGCGCATCGGCCAGCTCTGCGAGATACGACTCGACGCGGACGTCGGTGGGTTTCGTCTTCTGTTCCGGCATGGCGATGCTCGCTCCGTCTTCTCATGTCGGGTTGCACGTTGCGGTGAATGATACGCGAACGCCGCGGCTCCGTACGTACATGCTGGAAGCGAAACACCCCCTGCGGACGGGTCCGTCCGCAGGGGGTGTCATGAGCGGCTGGCAGTGCTACTCCCCGCCGACTTCCACCAGGACTGGCTCGCCGGTGTAGAGATCCTCGAAGGACAGCCGCCCGAGCACCGACTCGCCGGCCAGCAGCGTGTACTGCGCGCGCGGCGGCACCTCGGTGAAGGACGCGGTGAAGTAGCAGACTTCCTGCCGCTTGACGGTGTCGTAGGCGACCACCCCCGGATCGGACAGCGGCGCCGTGGCGACCAGCGAGCCATCCGCGCCGGTCCGGATCGTGAGCTCCGCTCCGCCCGTGAGCCCGTCCAGCAGACCGGAGCCGCTGCACGACCCGTCCGCGGCGACCGCGACCCGGTCGAGCGGCACGATCACGTCGATGCGAACGTCGAAGGGCAGGGCGATCCTCGGGTTGATCGCGTCCGGCGTGGCGATCGTGATCTCCTCGGTGACAGCCGGGGTCGCCCCCGCAGGCTCCTCGGTCGCCTCCGGTGTGGCCGCCTCGGTCGGCTCGGGAGTGGCCGCCTCGGTCGGTTCTGGCGTCGCCGCGGCCGTCTCCGTTGCCTCCGGAGTCGCCTCCTCGGTGGCCGCGGGCGCTGGTGTGACCGCCTCGGTGGCCGTCGGCTCCGGCGTCTCGGCTACGGTGGGCTCGGGCGTAGGCGTCTCCATCGGGATCCGCGGGATCTCGCGTGACCCGGTCGTCGCCTCCGGAGTCGCGGCCTCGGTCGGCTCCTCGGTCGGCGCGGGGGTCTCGGCAATGGCCTCGGTAGCCGTCGGCTCCGGCGCTTCGGTCTCGGCAGGCTCGGGCGTGGTGGCCTCCTCCGTCACCGGCACGGGCGTCGCCGCATCAGGAGTGGCGACCGGCACCACGTCGCTCACCGTCGCACCGGGACCCTCCTCGAAGGACTCGTCGAGGACGTAGCCTTCCGGCATGTCCTCGGGCAGGGGAGCCATGTTCCAGATGCCGCCCGTGCGGATCCCGTCCTCGCGCAGCGCGATGGGATCGTCGCTCGGCCATCGGGGCAGGACCGGCTCGGCGATGTCGATCAGGTCGGCGAGGACGTCGATCTCGCCGATCCCGAAGCCAACCATCACCTGCACCCACGAATCCTGCCGGATCGTGAGGATGATGTACTCGCCCTCGAACGAGCCGAACATGGTGAAGGGCAGGCGGTGGGCGAACGACTCGTCACCGAGCCCGGGCGAGGGCAGCTCCTCCAGATCGTCGAAGACGAAATCCTCGCCGGGATCGCTCGTGAGCGCGGCCGAGAAGATCCCGGCGATGTTCGCGGCTGAGCGGGACGCCTGATCGGGATTGTCGTAGATGGTGCCGAGGATCATGACACCGATCGTGACCTCGAAATAGGCGTTCGGATTGTCGTAGGCGCGAGCAACCTCGTCGTCGCCCGTCGAAACGGTTCCGACCGGTTCCGTCGTCTGGGCCCAGGCAACCGACGGGGCGAGCAACAGGACAGCCAGAATGACCAGAAGTGATTGGCGGAACATGGAAACCTCTCAACGTGACGGCACTGCCCGCAGGATAACGTAGCGTCATCATACCAACAGACGGACCCGATGCTTGCCCCCCCGCCATGGCCGTGGGATGCTGGCAACAGCGAGACCATCCACCCCACCCCTGGATCACACCATGAAACCCGCCATCATCACACCGGAAACCGCGGATACCGCACTCGGGTACGTCATCGCCGAAGAGGTACGCCACGAGGGCAGGCGTGCCTTCCGGAAGGGGCACCGCATCGGGGAGCAGGATCTCGACCTGCTGAGGCAGCTGCGAGCGCCGGTGCATGCCGTCGAGCTGGCGCCGGACGAGGTCCACGAAGACGACGCGGCGATCGAGCTGGCCCGGCTAATCGCCGGCGAAGGGCTCGAGCTGCGCCCGCCGGTACAGAGCAGGGTCAACCTCAACAGCAGCCGACGCGGGTTGCTGCGCGTCGACGCCGACGCCGTCATCCGCCTCAACATGCTGCCGGGAATCGCGATCTTCACCACCATCGACCGCCTGCCGGTGAATCCGGGCCAGAACGTCGCTGGTGCCAAGATCACGCCCGTGGCCGTGCCACGCAGCGTGCTGGACGAGGCACGCGCGATCGCGACGGCGCTCGACCACCCGATCGTCACGGTGAAGCCATTCGTGCCGCACACCGTCGGGGTGCTGGCCACGGAGGGTCTCTCCGACCGGATCAGGGACCGCTTCGAGGCGGCGGTGCGGGCGAAGCTCGAGTGGTACGGAAGCAGGGTGCTGCGGTTCGCCTACCTCGAGGACGACCCGGACGCCGTCGCGGCCACGATGCGGGCGATGCTCGCCGAGGGTGCCGACCTGATCCTGACCGCGGGCGGAAACACGATCGACCCGCTCGATCCCACCATCCGGGCACTGCCGTCGATCGACGCGGAGGTGGTGCGTCTCGGCGCGCCGGCCCATCCGGGGTCGATGTTCTGGTTCGGGAGCACCATCGAGGGCGGGGTGCCGATCGTGAACCTGGCGTCGTGCTCGATGTACTCGCAGGCGACCGTCGCGGACCTCGTGCTGCCGTGGGTGATGGCCGACGAGGAGGTCACGGCCCGGGATCTGGCCGGGATCGGGTACGGCGGGCTGCTGGACCGCGACATGCACTTCCGGTTCCCGGACTACGCCGCGGATTCGGACGACGAGCCGGAGGACGGCAGGTAGCCGGACACCCCGGCCGATCGCCCGGGCAGGAGACAGCAGGCGGGCCCGATACGAGGTGCCAGTCTGTCCAATCCATGCGCGGGGCAGCGGTGATCGACCGCGAGACCCGGACGCCTGACGACTCAGCTGGGCAGCGCCTGATTCCTGCTGGCGTCGGTCCCATGCAATGACGTGTATGAGGGCGGCCACAGGACGGTCCGTGCACGACGTTCGATGCCGACGCGACAGCGGGCCGGCATCTGGTCGGCCCCTGTGCGATTGAGCTCGACGGAGATCGCGCCCCTGGGTCATTTCGGGGAGCGAAGGTCCCAACGGCCTCGGAGCGCTCGGTCGGAATGGGCTGCTGGACCGGGCACCCGTGAGGTGAGGGGATCCGGGAAGGGACACCCGCGTCGGGTGGGCTCACCCGACGGCGCCTCGTGTCACAATGGCCGCAACGACGACACGACCAGCAGGAAGGATTTCGATCGATGACCGCGACCATCAGTCAGGCGATCGCCGCCACCCACGAGGACGGACCCGTCACCCGGTACGAGCTTTCCAACGGCACGATCTCGACCGCGATCCTCTCGTGGGGTGCGATCATCCAGGAGCTGCACGTGCCCGGCCGCGACGGCACCACCGCCAACGTCGTGCTCGGCTTTCGCGACGTCAAGCGCTACTTCGTGAAGCACCCGCATTTCGGCGCCGTCGTCGGCCGCTACGGCAACCGGATCGCCGGGGGCCAGTTCGAGCTCGACGGACAGCAGATCCGCGTGACCCCGAACAAGGGCACCTTCACGCTCCACGGCGGCGATCGTGGCTTCGACTACTACAACTGGGAGTCCGAGGCGCTCGAGGAGGGCGATACCGTCGGCGTGCGGCTCCGTCGCGTCAGCCCGGACGGCGAGGAGGGGTTCCCGGGGACCCTCACGGCCACGGTCACCTATCGGCTCACCCCGGACAACGCGCTGCGGATCGACTACGAGGTGACCACCGACAAGCCCACGGTCCACAACCTCACCAACCACAGCTATTTCAACCTGGCGGGCGAGGGGAGCGGCACGGTCGAGGACCACGTGCTGACGCTCAACGCCAGCCACTACACGCCGACGAACGAGGAGCAGATTCCGACCGGCGAGATCGCACCCGTGGAGGGCACGCCGTTCGACTACCGCCAGCCACACGCGATCCGCGACGCCCTCCGCGACGGCAGCTCCGATCAGATCGTCCGCGCCCGCGGGATCGACCACAATCTCGTGATCGACCGTCCCGAGGGAGACGGCTCGCTGGCACCCGCCGCGCGGCTGGTCGATCCCGCCTCCGGTCGCGTGATGACCGTCGAGACCACCGAGCCGGGCATGCAGGTCTACACCGGGAACCAGCTCACCGGCGAGATCGTCGGGTATTCGGGCCGGCTCTACCGTCAGACGGACGCCGTCTGCTTCGAGACCCAGCACTTCCCGGACTCACCCAACCAGCCGACGTTCCCCTCGACGGTGCTCCGCCCGGGTGAGACCTACACCTCGACGACGATCTACCGATTCGGTACGGAATAGCACCGAATCGGACGAATTCGGGGTAGGATAGACGCACACGCAAGGAACGTCATCACGCAGGGCCGGCGTGCCCGTTTGAAATCTCGCTGACCAGCTGAATGAGGACTCAGCAGATGCGTTGCCCACACGACAGTACGGATCTCATTATCACCGAGCGTCAGGGAATCGAGTTTCACTACTGCCCGGCCTGCGATGGCGGGTGGCTCGACGCGGTCGAGCTCAATGAGGTCTTCGACCGCGCGGCTGCCGCGGGCGAATCGGAGCCGGACACGCTCGTGTTTCTGGACGAGATCGACGATCGGCCCCGACGCCGGCGGGACCGGTACAGCGATGACGAGTACGACGACGTCGTGTACGACCGTCAGCGCAAGGGCAAGAAGCGACGCGGCCGGCGAGACGCCTTCGAGGACATGCTCGAATACTGACGCAGCGCACGCGACGCCAATCCCGCCACGTCGGGCGGGATTGCCTTCGGGGCCACATCGACCGGCGCTCGGATTCTCCGGGCCTCCGATCCGACACAGGGGTGTGGCACCGCGATGGGCACCGAAAACGAGGCGCTGTGGCACATGCGCGCCCTTGTCTACCGGGGGTTCGCGCGCACCGGCGCGTCACCGGCACTCGAGGAGCTCGCCCGTGAGCTCGGGCTGGACGAGGCGAGCACCCGCTCCCTGCTGGCCGAGCTCGGGCGACGGCATGCCGTCGTGCCCACGGAGGACGGTCGTGGTGTGCTCATGGCGAACCCCTTCTCGGCGGTGCCCACACCGTTTCGGGTGACGGCCGGCGGGGTCCGGTTCTGGGCGAACTGCGCCTGGGACATGCTGGGGATCCCGGCGGCCCTCGGCACCGACGCCACCATCCACGCCACCTGCGCGACGGACGGCACGGGCGTCGAGTTGCGCGTCGTCGACGGCGTGGTGGTGGGCGAGCCGGGAATCGTCCACTTCCTCACCCCGTTTCGCCACTGGTACGACGATATCCGCCACACGTGACGCACGATCCAGCTCTTCCGGTCGGAAGAGGAGCTCCAGGCCTGGGCCGACGCGAACGGTCTCGCCGTCGGCGCATGGCTCACGCTCGAGGAGACGTGGCGCCTCTCGCTGGCGTGGTATCACGACCGCCTCGACGAAGGGTTCCATGGCCGCACCCCCGCGGAGGCGGCTGCCATCTTCGCGCGGCTCGGCATCACGGGTCCGTTCTGGTCCCCCGTGCCGGTCGCCCCATCCCCTTGACGACCGCCACCAGCCACGCTCCCCGCGAACGCGCAGGACTGTTGCGGAGACGTCACGTGACAGGCACAATCACGGCAGGTTCCGTATGTCCCGAAAGCAGGTGCGGAGGAGTATGTGATGGATATCCTGATCGGTCTGTTGCTGGTCCTGTTGGGAGCGGCGATCGCCACGATGGGGCTTCGATTGTGGTTCTGGATCCTGCCGGTGCTCGGGTTCGTGTCCGGGTTCTTCCTCGGCGCGATCCTCGTCACCAACCTCGCCGGGGACGGCATCCTCGCAACGGCGTTGAGCTGGATCGTCGGACTCGTGGTGGGCGTCGCGTTCTCGCTGATCTCCATCCTGTGGTGGTATGTCGGCGCGATCATCGCCATGAGCACGTCCGGTGCGCTGCTGGCTACCGGCATCCTGGCCACCTTCGATGTCGAGTCTCGCTGGGCGCTCGCCATCGCCGCGATCATCGGGGCGGGGCTCTTCGCCTTCCTCGGTCTGGCGTACGCGGTGCCGCTCTACATCGTGATCTTCAACACGGCCATCGTCGGGGCCCTCGGCGTGGTGAGCGGCATCCTGATGGTCTTCGACCAGATCGACCGCAGCGATCTCGGCACCGGTCATGCGGTAGCGATCATCGACGATTCACTCTTCTGGTGGCTCGCCTGGCTTATCGTTGCCGTCGCAGGGGTGATGGTGCAGCTGCGCCAGCAGGCCGCCGTCGTGTTCCCCAGCGAGCGCTACGTGCCGACCACGCGCGCCGTGGGCCGGTAGGCGAGGTATCCGAACCTTTACGGATCGACCGGCTTCGATATGATGACGGGTGCTGATTCGCCGGCCCCCTGGGCAGAGCAGTCGAGGTGACCATGAGCTTCGAACAACCCGTCTACCGCATCGACAGTCACCACCACGTGTGGGATCCCGCACGACGGGAGTACCCGTGGATGGAAGGGCTGGATGCCATTCGGAAGCCGTTCACGCCCGACGATCTCCGGCCACTGCTCGAGGCTAACCATATCGACGGCACCGTGCTCGTACAGACCGTCTCCGACCTGGACGAGACGCGGGAGTTCCTGGCGCTGGCGAGCACGACGCCGTTCATCCTCGGTGTCGTCGGCTGGGCTGACCTGCAGACGCTGGACCTGGCCGCCGACATCGAGGCACTCCGCGAGGGGGAGGGCGGCAACCACCTGGTGGGCATTCGGCACCAGGTGCACGACGAGGAGGATCCCGACTGGCTGCTGCGGGAGGAGGTCCAGCGAGGCCTCGAGGCCCTCGCCGAGGCGGGCCTCGTCTACGATCTGCTGGTGCGACCGCGCGAGCTGCCGGCGGCGATCACGGTCGCACGGGACTTCCCGCACCTCCGCTTCGTCGTCGACCACATCGCCAAGCCACCGATCGCGTCGGGCGAGATCGAGCCGTGGGCGGAGCTCATGCACGAGTTCGCCGGGCTGGACAACGTCGCCTGCAAGGTGTCGGGCATGGTCACCGAGGCATCGGCAGACTGGACCGTCGACGAGCTGCTGCCGTACGTCCGCACCGTGGTCGAGATCTTCGGGCACGACCGTCTGATGTTCGGCTCGGACTGGCCGGTGTGCCTGCTGGCCGCGAGCTACGATCAGGTCGTCTCGGCAGCCCGGGAGGCCCTGGAGCGCCTGGACGTGCTGTCTCCCGAAGCGGAGCGGGCGATCTTCGGCGCCACGGCGATCCACTGGTACGGGCTCGACGTCGAGCCCCTCGGCAGGTAGATCGACCCCGCCGGGGATCCAGAGCGGATTCGCCCTCCTCTTGCCAGCACGTGCTGTCCACAACGACCCCACCGGGTGTCCACCCGGTGGGCGCTGCGCGCCCACATCCATGACCTCGGCACACCGGACGCGGGGCGGAGAGATCGCGTTGCGTCGGTCCGCGCCACCGATGGCTCCCCGGCACGCGCGCTGGCGCGCATTCCGGTCTGGATGACGAGAGGTGGGCGTCGATCGACATGGGTTCGCACCGCAGCGTGCGAAGCGGAGCAACGCGGTCGCCGGGTGAGCGACCGCCGTACGCCCCATACGGGATGGGACGAGCCCAGCCGTCGTGCCGGACCAGGCGACAGCAGCCGGTCTGCGTCACGTCGTCGATCCCGGCTACCTGAGGCAGGTGTGGCGGGCACGGAAACCGAATGCCCACCAACCGGTAGGCCCGTCCTGCGAATGGGCGGGAGCTCGATCCACGGCTGATCACCCCGCCATCCGCAACCGACGGTGACATCGTTTCGCAGACCCGCCTCCGGTGAGCGGGTACGCTCACTCCATCGCTGACGACGTATCCGATCACCCGCGGCCACGTCGCTCGGTACCCCCGTGGATGACCTTGCCGGCCACCCCGCAGGGGCCGATCTGGTGTCGACCCAGTTCAGCAGGAGACGTCACCTCGCCCTGGCAGGTCGACCGGCTCGCGCGCCTGACGAGCATTCGCTCGATGCGTTCGCCGGTCGCGGTGAGGCACCACCGGGCCGGTGGCCCTCAGTAGAGCTCCCGGCGGGCACGCTCCTCACGCTCCAGGGCGAACTCGTCCACCGACTCCGGCGGGTTGAACATCTGGTGGAGGATCTGGGCCATCGTCGGCACGGTCCCCGCCGCCGGCCATGTCTGCGGATCCCACAGGCGCGACCGCTTGAAGGCGCGCGGGCAGTGCATGTAGGCCTCGTCGATGTCGACGATGAGGGCCATGTCCGGAGCCTTGCCCTGCATTGCCAGGCTCTCCAGCAGCGGCTCGTGGCGGGAGAGCGTCACCCGCCCGTTGACGCGGAGGGTATCCTCGCTTCCCGGCACGAGGAACACGAGGCCGACCGAAGGGTTGACGACCAGGTTGCGGATCGAGTCGACCCGCTTGTTGCCACGCCGGTCGGGAAGCACCAGCGTCTTCGGATCGACCACGCGAATCGCGCCGGCGGGATCCCCACGTGGGGTCGCGTCGCAGATGCCCTGCTCATTGGCCGTCGCCATGAAGTACATCGGTGAGGCCTTGAGGAACTCGATCATCAATGGGGTCAGCTCGGCGGTGACCTTGTCGATCGACGTCCGCTTCGGGGTGCCGTAGATCGCACCGAGCGTCTCGAGGTCGGTCACGATGTCGGCGCGGGCGGCTTCGAGGAGGGCGGCATCGATCGTGGTCGCGGGTTCGGTAGCTGGCTGGGCCTGCGCCATGCGGGGCGCTCCTTTCGATGGCTGATGCGACCGGAGCGGTCGCCGGGGCGGACGGCAGCGACGTCGTCGCCCATCGTTCGAGTCCCTCTCCATCCTACTATCTGTCCAACCCAGATATAGGACACATTCTATTGCTCGAATCGGTATCATGTGGGGACGAGGCCGCCACAGGGGTGGCCTGTAGACACGCGGAGGCGAGCCAATGCAGAAGAAACGGTTCCTGGCGACATTGACGATCGTCATGCTGCTGGGTGCGCTGCTGCCTGGCATCGGGGCCTCGAATGTACTCGCACAGGATGATCCGGGCCCGGCGCCGGTGATCGTCACATTCTCCACCGCTGACGGCAGCACCTTCCGGACGGAGCTGGCGCAGCCGGACGATATCGCCGCGGCCGTGGAGGCGCTTGAGGGTGATGGGTACGCCGGCATCCCCATCGGCACGCTCGAATACGGGGACGGCGGTGTCAATGCGCCGCACGAGTGGCACATGGTCGACACGACCCTGGAGGAGATGACCATCGAGCTTTGCGACGGCACCGCCACGATGGTCGATGAGGATCTCGAATACTGGGTCGACACGGTCGGCCAGTTCTGCCCGTGGAACGCCACGGTGGTGGACGTCGAGCCGGGTGTCGCACCGGACCCCGACGAGATCGTCGCCTTGATCATCGCGATCATCGAGGACATCCTCTCCGGCATCATCGGCGCGTAGCAGTCGCGCACAGCACATCAGCACCGGGAGAGCACGGGGCTTCGCGGGTGTCCGTGGGGCCCCGTGCCGTTGACTCGCCGACCAGCCAGCCAGGCGGCCGCCACGAACAGGACGCCACCACTCAGCCAGCTGGCACCGCCGGTCACGAGGTAGATCACGAAGCGCTCGGACCCGCGCTCGCCCATCGCGGCGGTGACGTAGGCGCCACCGTACACGAGCATCGCCACCCCCATGACCCACGTGACCACGAGCACCATCCACCTGGCCACCGGCTGGCTGCGCGGTCGCGCGACTGCGACGAGACCGCCGAGCACACCGGCCCCGCCGCCGACGACGATGAGTCCCGGCTCCCGCGTCACCGCCCCATGGATCGCAAGCGACGCCATGCCGGCGTAGCCCAGCACGATCGCCCCGGCCTGCACCCTCCGGCGAGACACGCGCCTGCCCTCGGGCCACACGAGCGCGAGCGGGAAGCTCCCCATGAAGACGAACAGGAGGCTCAGGATCATCCAGCTGATGACGTACCCCCACGGGTCGCGCTCGAGGTGCGCCCTGGCCTCGCGAGCCTGCCCCGCCTCCACCAGGGCGGTACCGCCGCACGCCCAGTAGACGTGCGCGACCGCGAACAGGAGCCCCCAGACGAACGCCGCGTTGCCTGCCCGCACTGCCCAGCGCGCCTCCCGCCGCGGGGCGGCATCTGTCGTGACTGACGAGGTGTCGAACATGATCGTGCCGCCTCCGCGAGGGGTCGAGTGGACGGAGTCGCCGAGGGATCGCTCAGTTCTCCTCCCTCGGCGACTGTTGCCCGGTGCCGCTCAGGCGCGGGGCCCGGCCGGCTCCGGCGAGGCAGGCGGGACACCATCCTCCCCGGGGCCGACAACGGTGAAGACGGAGACCATGCCCAGCGTGAGCTGGGGTGCGCCGGTCACCTCGTCGTCCATCCAGGTCACGATGACGTAGGTGCCGGGCTCGATCGACACGTCCGTCCAGATCGTCTGGCCGCCGGACATGATGCCGAAGCCGAACATCGGGATCATCGTCTCGTTCACGACGAGCTCGCCGGGCTGCGGCTCCGCACCCTCGGGACGGGTGAGCGCCCGCAGGACGTCGTCCGGCTCCGTGCCGTCCGGCACCTTCAGGACGTGGATATCGTGCAGCTGCTCACCGGTGTTGGCGAACCTCCAGACGTGGGTGCCCGCCTCGATGCGATCCGGCAGGATGAACTGGAAGTCGGTCATCTCGACCGAGACCGCTGTGTTCGGCACCTCACCGGGATCGGATGGAATATCGCCCGTGACCGTGAGGGTCGGTGGGATGGCGCCGAGGTCGCTGAGATCCAGCACGTACCAGGGACCGGGGGTGAGCGTGACCACCATCCCGGACGTCGTCTCTCCGGGCAATGCAGGCTCGCCGCCAGCCCAGACCGCATTCCGGTAGGGCACGAGGGCATCGTTGCCCTCGACCCCTCGCGCGGCGGCGGCCACATCCTCGATGGAGTCGCCATCGGCCAGCCTGATCGGCGCCACGACGGTGGCAACGTCGCGTGTGTTCTCGACCGTCAGCAGGACGCGCCCGGCCGGGATCTCACCGGGCAGCTCAAGGCCATCGGACGTCACCCTGACGCGCAGCTCCGGGTAGCCCAGATCCGCGAGCGCGCCTTCGGCCGCAGGCGAGGTGGCCGGGTTCTGCCGGGCGAGCGTGCCCGACCCGGAGGCCGCGAGCAGTGCCAGCATGGCCAGCACAACAGTGAGGTGTCGCATGAGAAAGCTTCCTTCTGGTGTAGTGCCCCTCTCGGGCATCGGCGTGGCCGCACCGGCCAACGCACGTCCCAGCCTAGGAAGACGTCCGGGCAAGGCACATCTGCCCGGCGTCACGATTTCGTCATCGATCTCCAGCGGTGCATCGTGACCTCCGTCACGGTGTCCGATGACCCGGGTCATGGGCCGCCCGTGACCGCGAAGCGATGACATGACCCGCGCGGCAGCGCTAGAGTGGGGGTCTGACACGCGATCGTCCGCGTCCGACATCCCGACCACCCGTGCGGGATGCACTGCGTGGCGATCCGCCGAAGAGGCGATTTCCGATGGCTCTGTCGCGCGATGTCCAGACCGAGATGCGCCGCCCGGCGATCTTCGTGCTCCTCTTCTGGAGTGTCCTGATCACCGTTGTCGTGGTGTGGGTCCTCGATGCGCCCGATATCGGGCGCCCCTTCGGCCCGATCCCGCTCGCGTTGTCGATGCTGGTGCTGATCGCGGCCTGGATGGCCATGCCGTGGAGTCCGGAGGCGAGCGATCGGCGGAAAGCCGTGGTGGTCGTGTTCACGGCAGTGGCGTTCGTGCTGTGCCTGGGCACCTTCTTCATGTGGGCGCTGCCGCTCTACGCGATCGCCGTGGCCAACACCGTGTTCGTGTTCGGGATTCGAAATGGCATGCTCCTGTCCGCCACGACGCCTGGCCTGGTTTTCGCCGGCACGTACCTGTATTCACCCGGACAGATCGGTGTCGGAGGCTCGCTGTTCTTCGCCGGCCTGATGGTGCCGGTGGCGGCGTTCGTGATCGGGATCTGCACGGCGCTGGTCGATGCGATCCGCAGTCGCCAGGACGCCCATCGGCTGCTGGGCGACCTCGAGGCCGCGAACGCACGACTTCGCCAGCAGGCCGAGCGGATCCGGGAGCTGGCCACCGCCGAGGAGCGCACCCGACTCGCCCGGGAGATGCATGACACCCTGGGACACTACCTGACGGCCATCAACCTGCAGCTCCAGAACGCCGAGCGCTTCGAGGACAGGGACCCCTCACGATCGCGACAGAAGATCCGCGAGGCGCGGGAATCGACACTGGCGGCGCTGGGCGAGGTCCGCCGCTCGGTGCGCGCCATGGCACCCGAGACGGTGGCGACGGAGGGTGGTGTGGCCGCGCTGCGGGCATTGGTCCGCTCGTTCGACGGGATGGCCTTCAGCACGACCTTCGACGTCCGTGGCCATGAGCGGCCATTGCCGGATCACGTGGAGCTGGCGCTCTACCGCGCGACCCAGGAGGGGTTGACCAATGCCGCCAGACACACCCGCGCGAGCGCCGTCGACGTCTCCCTGGCGATCGACGACGAATCCGCGCGGCTGGTGATCCGCGACGACGGTCGCGGCGCCAGTGCCGACGCGCTCGAGGGGGGCTTCGGTCTCGCGGCGCTCCGCGACCGGATCGAGGGACTGGGCGGCACGATGGTCGCCCGGAACGCAGCTGCCGAGGGCGGCTTCAGGCTGGATGTGACCCTGCCGTTGGGGGCAGGGCTGGCCAGCGGAGGCGTGGACCGATGACCGAGCGAGCGATCAGGGTGGTGGTCGTCGAGGATCAGCTGCTGGTGCGCCGCGGCCTCGTCGAGCTGCTGGAGCTGGAGGAATCGGTCGAGGTGGTGGGCGAGGCGCGGGACGGTGTCGAGGCGCTGCCCGAGATCGCCAGACTCGAGCCGGATGTCGTGCTGGTCGACGCGCGCATGCCCCGCATGGACGGCGTCGAGCTGATCGAGCGGCTGGCCGAGCGGTATCCGGACACGGCCACGATCATCCTGAGCACCTTCGACGACGATGCATATGTCTTCGGCGGGTTGCGGGCGGGCGCGCGGGGGTACCTGCTCAAGGACACGTCGCCCGAGGACCTGGTGGACGCCATCCGGAAGGCACATGCCGGCGAGCTGGTCCTCGGCGGACCGATCACGGCCCGGCTGGTGGCCGAGGTGACGAAGCAGCCACCGCCGGAGACCGCGACCGAGGGAACCGGTGAGGAGACGCTGACACCGCGCGAGATCGAGGTCGCCGCACTGGTGGGCCGTGGGGCGACGAACGCGGAGATCGCCGATGCCCTCTACATCACGGAGGGCACGGCGAGGAACCAGGTGTCGCGGATTCTCGCGAAGCTCGGGCTGCGCGACCGCATCCAGCTCGCCCTCTACGCCGCCACTCGGTGGCCGGAGGGCCGCCGCTGACCACGACGGATGCCCCGGTGGCAGGCCGAGGGCCGGGTGAGCTCCCGTTCGAGCGGACGCACCGTTGACACGGCAGTCAGGGGCTGTAAGGCCTCCGACCCCCGCACGTCGTTGTGCGGGGGTCGGTCCGGGAAGGGAGGGTAGTAGGGAAGAGTGGGATGTCAGGCTGCGGGACGCCGGTTCCAGCCCTGGCCGATCACGGTCGGCTGGTACTCCGGCTGCTCCACACTCGCCGGTTGCTGCGAATTGCGGCGGCTGATCGCGATGGCGATCGCGAGTCCGGTGAGCGCCACGATCGAGCCGACAACGCCGTCGAGCAGGTAGTGGTTCGCGGTCACGACCGTCGCGATGTACATCACCAGTGGCATCAGGACGCCGAAGGTCTTTGCCCAGCGGGTCGATGCATGCCGCACGATCGCGATGCCCATCAGCAGGTTCCAGCCGACGTGCAGGCTCGGCATCGCCGCGTACTGGTTCGTGAAGGAGGGCGGCTGGAGCACGCGGTACGCGTTCGAGTGCTGGGTCACCGTGTCGACGAACCCCTGGTCCGGCACCAGCCGGGGCGGCGCCATCGGCAGCAGGACGAAGAAGACGAGTCCGATGGCACCGGAGATCAGCAGGGCCGACCGATAGACGGAGAACTGCTCCGTGTGCTTCCAGATCAGCCAGATCATGGTGCCGACGATTACCGGCCAGTGCCCGAAGATGTAGATCCGGTTGAACAGGTTCACCAGCCAGCTCGAATCGATGATCAGGCTCTGGAGCCAGGGCTCATGGAAGATCCCCAGGTTCCGCTCGAGCGCGATCAGCCCTTCGGCATTGGCGATCGCGAGCGACACCTGCGTGTGCATCAACCCACGAACGAAGAAGTAGAGGAGCGCGCCGAAGAGGATCACCAGCGCTTCCCGAGCGACGCGCATGCCGCTCGGCATGGACCGCCGCGTGCGGTCAGGAACGACAGCGCGAGGTCTCCGTATGGGTCGATGTCCTGGAGCAGATACCATGCTGCTCATCGTTCTCTCTCCTGAGCCACATCATCGGGCGGACCGGCGTCGTTGCCGGTGGTCGGTTCGGACCCCTGGAGCCAGCATCTCGAACGGTGGTTACAGATCCTCGCCAGCTTTGTCACGAAAGTGTTGCGACCGCTGGACCGCGTCGGGCCCCTTGCTGTCCCACCTCAATTATCCCACCGGGATCTCTCCAAACAATAAGCAGATCTACGTATTTCGCGGCAAGATCGTGCCGGTACCCATACGTAGTTTGTTGTATCGCGATATGCCGATACGGGTTTGACAGGCCCTCGGCGGACGGCTATTGTTATGGCGACAATTGAAGAGAGTCTCATCCAGAGAGGTGGAGGGAACGGCCCTTCGAAGCCCGGCAACCAGTGCGACGCACCAGGTGCCAATTCCGGCGGAGCGATCCGCGAAGATGAGCAACGACGCCGATCGTATGCCCTCTCTCCTGGTAGAGGGCTTTTTCGTATCCGATGGACGATCGGCGCCCCCGCGCCAGACACAGGCGACCCTCCGTGATCTCGATCGAACACCTGACCAAGACCTTCACCCACCGGGGCCGGACCATCACCGCGCTCGACGATGTCTCCCTGACCGTCGAGCGCGGGGAGATCTTCGGCGTGGTCGGCGAGAGCGGCGCCGGCAAGAGCACCCTGATCCGCTGCGTGAACCTGCTGGAGACACCGACCGCGGGGCGCATCCTGATCGACGGTACCGACATCACCACCCTGCGCGGCGCGGCGCTCCGCAAGGCGCGCCAGCACATCGGCATGATCTTCCAGGGGTTCAACCTGCTCGACTCCCGCTCGGTCGCCGGCAACGTCGCGCTGCCGCTCGAGGTGATGGGGCGCTCCCGCCGGGAGCGCAACGCCCGCGTGGCGGAGCTGCTGGAGCTTGTGGGACTGAGTCACCGCGCCAGCGCGCACCCCGCCCGCCTCTCCGGCGGCCAGAAGCAGCGCGTCGGCATCGCCCGCGCGCTGGCGGGCTCGCCCGACCTGCTGCTCTCCGACGAGGCCACCTCGGCGCTCGACCCGCAGACCACGGCGACCATCCTCGACCTCCTCAAGCGGCTCAACCGTGAGCTCGGCCTGACCATCCTGCTGATCACCCACGAGATGGACGTCGTCAAGCGCATCTGCAACCGCGTCGCGCTGCTCGAGGAGGGTCGCATCGTCGAGCAGGGCAAGGTCACGGAGCTGGCAAGGGACCCGCGCACCCGCCTCGCGCAATCCCTGTTCGGCCCGCCGGTGCCGGCGGCCAACGGCCACCAGCGGGTGGTGGTCGGCTTCGACGGCCGGCTCTCGCTCGAGTCGCTGCTGCCCGGCCTGCTGCGGCATGACGACCTCTCGGTGACCGTCGTCTCCGCGGACGTCGAGTCGGTCAGCGACGAGCGCATCGGCAACATCCAGCTCGACCTCGGCGGCGCGGGCGTGGAGCCGGCCATCGCCTGGATCCGCGAGCAGGGCGGGGAGGTGAGGCTGGCATGATGCCGACCAGCGAGCTCGCCGAGCTGCTCTGGGAAGGAACCGTCGACACCGCCTACATGGTGTTCTGGGCAACCCTCATCGCGGTCCTCGTGGGCCTGCCACTGGGGGTGATGCTGGCCACGATGGACCGGGGCGGCATCTTCGCACTGCCACCGGTTCACGCCGTGCTCGACGTCGTCGTCAACATCGGCCGATCGGTGCCGTTCATCATCCTGATGGTCGCGATCATCCCGTTCACGCGGGCGGTCGCGGGGACCTCGATCGGCACCCGGGCGGCGATCGTGCCGCTGGCGGTGGCATCGATCCCGTTCTTCGCGCGCGTCGCCGAGACATCCCTTCGCGAGGTCGATCCCGGTCTCGTGGAGATGATGCAGGCGACGGGAGGCTCCGCGCTGGACATCGTCCGCAAGGTGCTCATCCCCGAGGCGATCCCGTCGCTGGTGCGCGGCATCACCATCACGCTCATCAACCTGATCGGCTACTCGGCCATGGCCGGCGTCATCGGTGGCGGCGGCCTGGGCGACCTGGCCTATCGCTATGGCTACCAGCGCTTCGAGGGGGACGTGATGCTCTGGACCATCATCGTCCTCATCGTCATCGTGCAGGGGGTGCAGCTCATCGGAAACGGCATCGCGAGATTCATCGAACATCGGTAGCGCCGCCCCCGTGGCGGCAGGAACCGTCCCCACGGCGGCCAGACACGACATCCACCCGGAAGGAACCGCTCATGACCAGCACCACGATCACCCGACGTCGCGCCCTTGCCCTCACCGCCGCCGGTGCGCTCGCCCTCGCCGGCCGCGGCGCCCTCGCGCAGGACGCCACCCCGGCCGAGACCCTCACGATCAGCGTCGGCGCGGTGCCGGTGCCGCACGGCGAGATCCTCACCTTCGTGCAGGAGACCTTCGGCGAGTCCCGCGGCATCGAGATCGAGATCGTCGAGTTCACCGATTACGTGCAGCCGAACGTCGCGCTGGACGAGGGCGAGATCGACGCGAACTTCTTCCAGCACCAGCCCTACCTCGACGAGTTCAACGAGCAGCGCGGCACGAGCCTCGTGTCGGTGGTCCCGGTCCACATCGAGCCGCTCGGCATCTACTCGAACGACATCGAGTCGCTCGACGACATCGAGGACGGCGCCCAGATCGCGATCCCGAACGATGTCACCAACGCCGGCCGCGCCCTGAAGCTGCTGGAGGCGAACGGCCTGCTGACCCTGGACGAGGACGTCGACAACCCGTCCGTGCGCGACATCACCGACAACCCGAAGGACCTGGAGATCGTCGAGCTCGAGGCCGCGCAGCTGCCCCGCTCGCTCGAGGACGTCGACCTGGCGGTCATCAACGGCAACTACGCGCTCGAGGCCGGTCTCAAGCCGGCCGAGGACGCGCTCGCGCTCGAGTCGGGCGAGGACAACCCGTACGCCAACTTCCTGGTGGTACGCGAGGGCGACGAGGACGAGCCTGCCGTCCAGCTGCTCGCCGAGCTGCTGCAGACGGACGAGGTCCGCACCTTCATCGAGGAGAGCTACGAGGGCGGCGTTCTGCCCGCCTTCTAGGAGCGCCCCGGCCCCTCACATTCGCAGGGGGCGACGTGCGGCACGTCGCCCCCTGGATACCCTGCAGAGGAGCCGCAACGGGACTGGGCATGCTGGACGTGGTGAGCGAGAATGGCAGAATAGGAACGATCGCCTATCTCGATGCCCGCCTGGCCGTGCACCTCGATCGTGGACACCAGCGGGTTTCCTGCGGATGACAACGGTACGGCTGACCGATTCATTACCGTGTCGTCCGTGTGCCTGGTATCGAAGGGAGGCAACCGGCAGTCTGCCGACGCCTGATACCGTGGCTGGTGGAACGGGTCACTCGCATGGGACACACGGGAGGCGATCCTGACACCGCTGTCCCGATTCGAACCGAACCCTGTTCGACGGTCACTCGCGGATGGTCTCACCACCATTGGGGGTACGCGACGCTCCATGCAACAGTTTTCGGCGGATGAACCAGCCCCGCGCCCGTTCGAACCCCTCCCCGGCCACGAGGGTGAGCCGTTGGGCGGACTGCCGGCGTACCTGACGGCCCTGATCGGCCGCAATCAGGATCGCCAGCAGCTGCGCGAGCTGCTGATCGACAGGGGTCACCGGATGGTGGTGATCACCGGCAGCGGCGGCATCGGGAAGACCCGCCTGGCCGTGCAGGTCGCCACCGACCTGCTGCGCGAGTTTCGTGATGGGGTCCGATTCCTGCCCTTCGCTTCGGTCCCGGACAACGCCGACCTCGACGCCACCTTCGCCTGGTACCTGGGGCTGCGGGATACCCAGGAGCGCAGCTACCGCGAGAGCATCCGGCAGTATCTCGAGCCCAGCCACCTCCTCCTGGTCGTCGACAACGCCGAGCACCTGCCGGACCTCACCGAGCTCCTCGTGTTCATCCAGGGCACCTGCCCCCACGTCTCGATGATCGTGACGAGCCGCAGCACACTCGGGCTGTATGGCGAGGTCGTGCACCAGCTGCAGCCGCTCACCGTGCGCCCGGCGGAGTCGATGCTGCCCGGCGTGACCCCGATCGATGCCAGCAAGAGCCCGGCCGTCCAGCTCTTCCGGGAGCGCGTGCGCGCCGTGGTGCCCGACTTCGAAATCTCGGAGGAGAACGCGGAGGATATCGTCGCGATCTGCGACTCGCTGGGCGGTATCCCCCTCGCGCTCGAGCTGACGGCGCCTCGCCTGGCGACCAGTACCCCCGCAGCGCTCCGCGCCGAGCTCCAGCACGGATTCGAGGAGCAGCCGCAGCCACTGGCGCTCGCGCACCGGCTGAAGGCGCCGATGTCGCTGCGGGACACGATGCGGCTCAGCTACGACATGCTCGGCACGGACGAGCAGTGGGTCTTCCGGGCGCTGAGCATCATGCGCGGGCAGTGGACCATCGAGGATGTGCTGCCGCTCCTCACGCCGGAAATCGACGAGCTCGACGCCATCTCGCACATCGACTCGCTGGTGACGCGCAGCCTGATCAGCTCGCCGTCGGAGCCGGCCAACGAGGATGTCCGGTTCATCATCAACCCGGTGCTGCGAGCCTTCGGCCGGAGCCTGCTCATCGCCCTCGGCGAGGAGGAGGCCATGGCCGACCGCCATGCCGCCCGCATGATCCAGCTGGCGGAGGAGGCCGAGCCGGAGCTCACCGGCAAGCACCAGCAGGAGTGGCTGCGCCGCATCGACGCACTCCACGAGGACTTCCGGCACGCCCACGACCACCTGCTCTCGCACGATCGCCACGTCGACGCCCTCCGCATGAGCAGCGCCCTCTGGCGCTACGCCTACACCCGGGGACACTACCGCGAGGTGCGACAGTGGATCGAGGCATCGGTCGGGAAGGTCGAGGGTCACGAGGCGCTCCGAAGCCGGGCGCTGAACGGCGTCGGCCTGCTCGCCAACGTGACCGGCGACGTCGAGGGCACGCGGAAAGCACACGAGCAGGCCCTGCAGCTCGCCAGTCGCATCGGGCTCCACCAGGAGATCGCGCTCGCCCGGATCGGGCTGGCGGACGTCGAGATCCTGTCCGGCGGGGACACCTCGCGGGCGCTGCGGCACCTGGAGATCGCCGCATCGACCTACGAGCGCCTGCAGGACGCGCGCGGGCTCGCCGCGGTGCTGACCAACCAGGGCAACATCCAGTGGACGCGCCGGGAGCTCGACCACGCCTTCACGATGCACGAGGAGGCGAGGGTCCTCTACGCCCAGGCGAACGACCTGCGCGGCGTGGCGTGGTCCGACACCAACACCGGCCGCATCGCCGCCCAGCGACGCCGGTACCGCGAGGCCCTGCCGCGGCTGCTGTCCGCGCTCGACGGGTACGTGGCGCTCGGGGACGCCCACGGTCTCAACGAGATCCTCGAGGCGCTCGCCGGGGTCGCGGTCGGACTCGACGATCTGGAGACGGCGTCGGTGCTCGCTGGCGCCGCGACTCGCCTGCGCACGGTGCTGGGGACACCGCTGAAGGATCCGGACCTGCAGGAGTTCCAGGAGACACTGGAGGCGGCCCGGAAGGCTGAGCGGCATGCGGAAGCGTTCGAGCGGGGCACACGCCTGAGTGTCGAGGAGGCGATCGAGATCGCCCGCTCGGTGACGCTGCCGGAGTGGTACGAGGAAGCCGACGTCCTGGGTGGGCAGCAGCTGGCGAGCGAGCGATTCGGCATCACCCCGCGCGAGTATCAGGTGCTGACGCTGCTCGACGAGGGGCTGACCGACCACCAGATCGCGGAGCGGCTCAACCTGAGCCACCGCACGGTCCAGACCTACACCGGCTCCATCGCGCAGAAGCTGGGGGCGAGCACCCGCGTGTCGATCGTGCGGGCGGCACATCAGGCGGGCATCATGGGGCATCGATAGCAGACCAGCCCGCCCGGACAGCGTCCCGGTAGCCCCACCCTGCCAATGGGCGGGGTTCGTCGTCCCCACGTCCCGTCGTGCATGGGCAGGGTCGCGCCACACCCGCCCGATGGCGGGGCCGTTGGACACATGACCGGGGCCCGCTCGCCCCCGGTCGCGGGTCCGGGGCCCGGCCGGCAGAACGAAACCGGGACTCCCCGGGCATCCGGCAACGGGTGACATGGCGTGTGACTGGCTCCGGCTATCCGTGACAAGCCGGCACACCTCTCCAACATCGCGTCGGCCGGTCTGGTAGCCTTTCATAGCGATCGCTCCCTGCCGGTTCCGTCGCGTCGCGCACCTGGTTCCATCACACCAGCGACGCTCGCGCCCGGCAGGTCACGCCCGCCGGATCGACCCGGCTTCACTGGCAGCTCGGTTCGGGCGCGTCCACATGCCCCGAACGGCGCTGCCCCGAAAGGCACATCGTTGAGACTGCTCTGCGCCAGCAATCTCCACGTGGGACGCTCGACCTACGGCATACCCGAGCGCCTCGGTCTCGACACCGCCCGCCTGTCGATGACCGCGACCTGGGATGCCCTCGTCGACCTCGCCCGCGCGGAGTCCGTCGACGCCATCGTGATCGCCGGAGATCTCATCGATCGGGAGAACCGGCGTTTCGAGCCGATCGGACCCGTCGAGCGCGGCCTCACCACCCTCGCCAATTACGACATCCCGGTCTATATCGTGGCGGGTGACGACGACGTCGACACCGTGCGCGCCCTCGCCGCGAACGACACCAGCGGCGCCCTGCACCTGCTCGGCGGCGACGGCGCGTGGGAGACCACGAGCATCACCGGCCGCGACGGCCAGTCGATCACCGTGGCGGGCTGGTCGGCACCGGCGCGCTCCATCGCGAGCAGCCCGGTCAGCGACCTCGACGACGCGAACGTGGACATCGTGGTGCTGCACGGCACCCCCGAGGGACACGGCGGCGCCTTCGCACCGCTCCCGCAGGACCGGGTGGCACGCGGCAACGCCCGGCTCTGGGTAGCCGGGGCGCCCTACACGCCGTCGCTGGAGCGATTCGAGACCACGACGCTGCTCGTCCCGGGAAGCTCGGCCGCGCTGAGCCCGGTCGACGTCGGCACCCGCGGCGCGTGGGTCGTCGACCTCGACGGCGGTCGGGTCGACCTTCGTCACGTCCCGCTGGCAGCGATCCGGTTCGACCACGTCGATGTCGATCTCACCGGCGTCACCGGTGACACCGAGAGCCACATCATCGGGGCCCTGCAGGCGGCGCTGGACAACGCGGTCGACACCGACGGCGGCACCAACCTGCTCGCGGTCTGCGCCCACCTCACCCTCTATGGCCGCACGAGCGCATACGCGCGCCTGCCGGACCAGCTCGACGAGATCCAGCGCACCGTCGACCTCCAGAAGCAGGGTGTGGTGCTGGCGATCACGAGCGTGACCAACAACACCGAGCCGGCGATCGACCTGGGCAACCTGCTGGAGCGTGCCGACCCGGTGGGGGAGACGGCCCGGATCATCCATGCACTCGACACCCACGACATCGACGCGATGCCGGCGCCGTATCAGGACCTGGTGCGACGCACCGCCACCCGCCTCAGCGCGGTGCACCGGTCGCGTGTGTTCGCGGCCATCTCCAGCGATCCGGAGCCGGACCTCGAGGCGGCGCGCGGGGTGCTCCGGCGCGAGGCGTGGGCAACGCTCGACACGCTGGTTCGTCAGCGCGGCATCGATCAGGATGGAGGACAGGCCTGATGGCACCGGCACACGACACCAGGTCCGGCACACTGGCCTTCGAGCGCATCGAGGTGCGCAAGGCGCCGGGTATCCACCCCGGCTATACGATCGACAACCTGAGCCCGGACATCAACATCATCTTCGGCGCGAATGCCTCCGGCAAGAGCACTACCGCCCGCGCGATCCAGACCCTGCTCTGGCCGCACCCGTCATCGCTGCGGCGGCACGAGCTTGCCGCGACCTTCCGGCTCGACGGCGACGAATGGACGGTCGACGCCGACCCGGGCCGGGTCCGCCGCACCCGCAACGGCGAGGAGGCCGACCCGCCGCTGCTGGCCCCGATCGACGACCGCGTGCGGTACACGCTCGGCCTGCCCGATCTGCTCGCCTCGGAGAACCAGCCACTCGCCCAGGCGGTCTTCAAGGAATCGACCGGCGGATTCGACCTCGAGGCGATCCGGCGCGACCACGGGTATATCTCCTCGGTACCGGCCCGGCTGGAGGCCGCCCGCGACGTCGAGACGGCGCAGCTGCGGGTGCGTGACACCGAGCGGGCCGGCAGCGAGATCTCCGCCCAGCAGCGCCAGCTCGCCACCCTCCGCGAGCGCGAGCGGGTCGCGCGACAGGCGCAGACCGACGCCGAGCATTTCCGGCGGGCCCTGCGGTTCGCCCACGCCAGGTACGAGCTCGAGCGCGCCACCCAGGCCCTCCAGCAGTTCGCGCCGGCAATGGCCCGGCTCACCGGATCGGAGCCGGAGGAGCTGCGCCGCCTCCGGGAGCGGCGCGAGGAGCTGGACGCCCGCCGCATCAGGCTGGAGTCCGACATCGCCAGCGCCAATGCGGACCGCGAGCGCACGGGACTGATCGACAGGGAGATCTCCGAGAGCCTGATCCGGACGCTGCGCGGGCAGGTGGAGACGATCGAGCAGCTCGACCGGGAGATCACCGCGCTCCAGCGAGACGTCCAGGGGGCGATCGCCGAGCGCGACTCCCATCGCCGGCGCCTCGCGGCCGACCTGTCGGAGCAGCAGCTCAGCAAGCTCGACACGGACGGGCTGCGGGAGCTCGCCGCCCTCTCCCACGATTACGCCGACCTGCGCATCAGGCGGCAGGCGAGGGAGGAGCTCGAGCGATGGCTCGGAGACACCAACGCACCCGAGCCGAGCGTGATCGAGGAGATCCAGCGCGGCATCGACCTGCTGGTGGACCGGCTGCGAACCCCGAACGAGGCGGAGCTCGACAACCTGCTCGCCCGCATGCGGGTCGCCGCCGTGCTCGGAGGCGGCCTGGTGATTGCCGCGGCGATCTGGCTGGGCATCTTCGTCCACCCCGCCTGGTACCTGTTCGGCATCCTCGGAATCCTGCTGCTCGTCTTCGTCTGGCGCTATGCCACCCCGCCCTCGGCGGCGGAAGCGGCCCGCATCGAGCAGCAGTACGGCGAGCTCTCGCTGCCACAGCCGCAGCGATGGGACGTCCCCGCCGTGCGGCAGCTGCTGGGCGAGCTCGAGCAGGACCTGCGCCTCAAGCTCGTCGATCAGGAGAAGGCGGGACGCTGGCAGGATCTCGAGTCCCACCGGGCAGAGCTCGCCCAGCGCGAGGCGCAGATCAACGCCCGGCGCGACAACCTCGTCGCCCAGTACGGGGTCGCACCGGATCTCGGCGAGGAGAGCCTGCGACTGCTGGCCGAGAACCTCTCCCGCTGGCAGGCCGCGGATGGCCGGGCCCGCGCGATCCAGGCGAACCTCAACGCCATCGGTCAGGAGCGCCGCACCGTCGAGGCGCGGCTGCGCGACCAGCTCGCCCGCTTCGGCTACACCTCCGGAACCTTCGGACCCAACATCGACGAGCTGGAGGAGCGACTCGCCGCCTACACCGAGGCCACCGGTCGCTACAACGCGGCCAGCCGTGAGCTCAACACCGATGTGCTGCCGGAGATCCAGCGCCTCGATGGCGCGCGGGCGTCGATCTTCCAGCGGCTCGATCTCGCGGACAACGACATCAGGGGACTGGAGTCGCTGCTGGTGCAGCGCGAGGCATATGGCGAGGCGGTCGCCGAGCACCGTGCCCGGGAGCAGGAGCTGCACGAGGCCGAGGAGGCGCTGTCGCTGGCGCCCGAGCTGAAGTCGATCCAGCCGGAGACGCTCCAGCGACGGCTCGAGGCGGCGGAGACCGCCGCGGCCGACCTCGAGCCGGTCATGCGCGAGATCGCCGAGATCCAGACCCGCATCAACGATGCGAAGCGCCGGCGCGACCAGGAGGAGGCGCTGCTGCGACGCGACAACGCCCTTCAGGCGCTGCGCGAGGAGCGCAACGACGTGGCGCGCCGCATCGTCGGCGACACGCTGCTCGGCTTCGTGCGCGAGCAGACGCGCGACGCGGCGCTGCCGCTCGTCTTCCACCGTGCCCGCGAGCTCTTCACCATCGTCACGCGCGGCCGGTACGAGCTCCAGTTCGACGAGGGGCCGCCCCCGGCCTTCACGGCGCGCGACACCAGCTCGGGGCTCACCCTCGCGCTCGACCAGCTCTCCAGCGGCACCCGCGTGCAGCTGCTGATGGCGATCCGGCTCGCCTTCGTCGAGAACGTCGAGCGCGGCCCCAAGCTGCCGATCCTGCTCGACGAGACCCTGGGCAACAGCGACGAGCTGCGGGCCGGGGCGATCATCGACGCCGCGATCGAGATCAGCCGCAACGGGCGCCAGGTGTTCTACTTCACCGCGCAGGGCGACGAGGTGGCGCGCTGGCAGGCCCGGCTCAACCAGATCCCCGAGCACGAGCGGCCGGACTGCGCGATCATCGACCTCGCCGTGGTCCGCCAGGACGCGGGCATCGAGCGGCTGCCGATCCAGCAGCCCGACGCCACCTTCGACCGGGCCCAGGTCCCCGCGCCGAACGGCCAGAGCCGGCACGAGTACGGCACGCTGCTGCGGGTGCCCGGCATCGACCCGTGGGTCGACACGCTCGGCGGTGTCCACCTCTGGCACGCGGTCACCGACAACGAGGCGCTTCACAACCTGGTTCGCCAGGACCTGAAGACGTGGGGACAGCTGGCCGGGCTGGCGGAGACGGCGAGCGGCTCGACGCTCGCGGTGATGGGCGTGGACGAGGAGACGTGGAAACGGGCATCCGCGCGCATGCGTGCCCTCGGCTCCATGCTCGAGACGTGGCGCATCGGCCGCGCCCGGCCGCTGACCAACGCTGATCTGGTGGAGTCGGGGGAGATTCCCGCGAAGCTGATGCCGGCGGTCGCGGAGGTGCTCGCGAAGGTCGCCAACGACGGTCAGGCCCTGATCGGGCGGCTGCAGGAGCACGGCATCGAAGGGCTCGATGCCGGTGCGGTGGACCGCCTGGAGACGTGGCTGATCGACAACGGCTACATCACGACGGCGAAGCCACTGACGCGGGACGAGATCCGCCGCCGCGTAATTGCCGATGTCTCGGGCGATCTCGAGGCCGGGACACTCGGCGTCGGCGACATCGACGAGCTCCTGACACAGCTTCCGGCGGAGTAGACGCAGCAGGTCGAAACCGGGGCGCCGCCGGCATGCCGGCGGCGCCCCGGTGCGTTCACGGGCACGCTCGGTGCCCACGCACCAGACCAGCGCATACCGAGAGCGGGTGAGCCGGACAGAAACGACCCGTGGTGCTCGCCCTGTGGCAGCCGTGCGTCGAAGCCGCCTGTCCGGAGTTGCCGGTCACCTGGCTCGCTCCCGACACCGCCGGCGAGCGCAGCGGCCGGGTCCGCCGGGAGGATCCCGATTCATGAGCCAGGCTGCACCGGCGGATGCATGCGGGGCCGGTAGAAGTGGCAAATTGCCCGACACGAATCCGGCCCGCACCGGGGTGAGCCGCCTCGCCGTCGAGCTGCCGGGAATGGCAGGCAGGGCAGCGCTGCACCGGGTCGGGCAAGCGTTCGATCCGGTTCGGGTACACTCGGTCTCTGGATGCCGACGACACGGGGTGCCTTCGACGGGGAGCAGACCATGGGCCTGCAACGCCTCCGCGCCAGACGAGCGACACGAATCGACGAACGCCCGGAGCGTGACCTCTACCGATGGAACGAGGTCGAGGAGTGGTTCCTGCGCCGCGGCATGCCGACCGTCGCCCGCTCATCGGCGAGGTTCGGCAACACCCTCCTGCGCGCGGCACCGGTCCTGCTCGGATTCGTCGTCTTCACCATGCTCATCGACATCGTCGAGCTCACCTGGCGCGAGATCGACGCCGAAGCCCACGCCAACGACGAGTTTCCCGTCTGGTACCTCTGGGCCCTGGCCGCCAGTACCATCGCCGGCATCGTCGCCGGCGTGCTTGCGCACCTGGTCGTGCGCCGCCGACCGCTGCGCGTCCGCGACATGGAGCTCATCGCGACCGGCGCTCCCGTGGCACTCCTGCTCCTGCCGGTGCTCGAGGCGGTGCTGGGGGTCGAGACCGACCTCGTCGGCAACGTCATCGCGAACCTGGTGACGATCGCCATCATGCTGGGTCTCACCCGGATCGGGTTCGGCGCGATCTTCGTATGGTCGATCCGGCAGGCCCTGTCACAGGGGAGGGCGGTGACCTCGATGGCGGCCCGGGCCATCCCGATGATCCTGCTGGTCTCGCTCTTCGCCTACCTCTCCGACGGCATGTGGATGGTGACGAGCGCACTCTCGCGCGACGACCTCTGGCAGGTCGTGGTGATCCTGCTGGCGATCGCGGGTGGGTTCGTGCTGGTGGTGATTCGCGACGAGATGCGCGCCATGACGCGCGGAGCGTCGTGCACACCGGAGGAGCTCGCGGAGGCTGGCTTCCCGGCCGCCGCGCTGATGCCCGCCCGGAGCCAGATGGATGAGCCCGAAACGATCCGGGTGACGCGATGGGAGGCCTTCAACGCGACGGCGATCCTGCTCATCTCGCAGGCGATCCAGATCGGCTTTCTGGTGGCGCTGGTGTTCGGGTTCTATTGCGTGTTCGGCTCGGTGACGATCGCCGACTCCGTCCTCGAAGCCTGGACCGGGCACCCGCCGACCACCGGGACGCTGTGGGGCTTCGAGATGCCGGTCAGCAACGAGGTCGTGCACACGTCGCTGTTCCTGGCGGCCTTCTCGGCGGTGAGCTTCGCGGCCTCGAGCGTCAATGACCCACGCTATCGCGAAAGCTTCTTCGAGCCGCTGGTGCAGGAGGTACGGGTTACCATCACCGCCAGGAACCTCTGGTACGCATCGGGAGTCGACCCCACAGCGGCACCTGCCGCATAGGGAAAGCGATGTCCGGGGTGCCCGCGGCCGTCATCCGGGCCGAGGGCGTCCGGGATCAGCTGGTCTCCTGCGGCCAGACGTGGAGCTGCTCGTCCTCGGCAGGCGCGAACCCGGCACAGCCACTCTCCGGAGTCACCCACAGGTCGTACTGGGAGTGCCCGGGCAGCCCGCATTTCTGCACCATGTGCTCCGGCGCCTTGTGGGTCGCGCGGATCTGCAGCAGCTTCGGCTTGTCGTTGGGGTTGGTCTCGCCGAAGTGGGCACACATGCCACACTGACCGTCTCGAACCGTGATCATCATGAACCTCCATGCTTCGAACCTGCGGCGCGTCGTGCCGCCGATACGGACCGTTACGCAGAATGCATTCCACAGTCGGACGGTGCGTCCCTGCTACACTCCCAACACAGTCGGACCGGCGCCATCGGGCGCGACACCAGGCGGAGGGCACAACGGCCCATGTCGATGTTGAGGCGTATCGTTCGCGGGACTCCCGAGGCCCCCGAGGCGCCGATGGACTTCAGTCCCACACCGATCTACATCACCCCGCGCATCCGCCTGATCCTGATCATCGCCACGTTCGTGGTGATCTACCTGCTCGCCTCGGCGGCGCCGAGCATCCCGCGCCTCGTGATGCTCGGCGCCACGCTCGCCCTCGTGCTCTCGTTCCCGGTACGGATGCTGAGCCGGTGGATCCCACGGGGCTGGGCCATCGGGGTGGCCGTCAGCACCACGCTGCTGCTCGTGCTGGTGCTCCTGATCATCCTCGTGCCGTTCGTGATCTCCGAGGTCAGCGACTTCATCCAGGAGGTCCCCGAGATCGCCGAGGACGCGCAGGATCTCACGCGGGACGCCATCACGTCCATGAATCAGCGCGGGTGGATCCGCCAGAACCCCGACGAGGTCTACGAGACGATCGAGACGACCCTGCTCAACCGCGGCCAGACGCTCATCGAGACGGGGCTGGCGACCGCGCTCAACACCCTGACCCGCTCGATCAACGTCCTGATCTCGGCGTTCGGCGTCTTCTTCATCGCCACCTACCTGCTGATCGACATGCCGCGCTTCCGGCAGACCTTCGTGAGCAGCTTCTCAAGGCCCTACCAGCGCGACGCCCAGCTCCTCTGGGAAACGCTGGGTGAATCGCTCTCGCGCTACCTGGGCGGGCTGCTGGTCTCGATCACGCTGCAGGGGATCCTGGCGGGCATCGGACTCTGGTTCATCGGTATCCCGTTCGCGGCGCTGCTGGGCATCTGGATGGCCATCACGGCGATCCTGCCGTACATCGGCGCCTTCCTGGGCGCGATCCCGGCGGTCATCATCGCCTTCACGATCTCGTGGCAGCACGCCCTGGTGACGGCGCTCCTCTACGTGGTGATCAACCAGGCCGAGGCGAACTTCATCACCCCCCGCATCCAGGGCAACGCGGTCCGGGTCCACCCCCTGCTGATCTTCCTGGCGGTGCTGCTGGGCTCGGAGCTGGGCGGCGCGTTCGGCGCGGTGATCGCGGTACCGACACTGGCCGTCGTGCGGGTGCTGGGCGAGTTCTTCTGGGTCAGGCTGCGGGTGCGCGGCTCGCAGAGCACGCTGCTCTCGGCGATCGGCAGCGAGACGGTATCGGAGCCCGGTCCGATGGTGATCGACGACCTCGATCCGGAGCCACCCATCGCATCACATGAGCCCGAACCGGAGCGTCCCGCCCGGAACGATGCGCCCGGCGGCCGCGCTGCACCGGATGCCGAAGCCGGGAACGACGGGCGGTCGACCTGAGTCGCCCTCAGGGTGCTCCGGACATCTACCCCATGCCCGCCGTCTGGCGGCGGGACTCGAGGGTCTCGGACGGCTCCGGCCGGCGATCGCCCTCCGGCTCCCCGGATGACGCCCGCTGCGCCCGGGGGATGGCGAGGCGGGAGATGACCGGCAGGTGGTCGGAACCGGTGTCGCCGCCGACCCAGGTCGCCACCGAGCGGATGTCCGGCGTGTGCCAGACGTAATCGAGACGGAAGAGCGGCGGGGTCTTGACCCTGACCTGCCGACCGGCGAACGGCTTCGACCGCACGACCCGCACCGGGAAGGTCCGCTCCGGTCCCTCGCCCGACTCGACGAAGGCATCGACGAGCCCGCGCTCCCGCAGACGCGCGTAGATGGTGTTGTCGGGGCGCATGTTGAAGTCGCCGAGGAGGATGGCGGGGGCGGACTGGAGCGCCAGGTCGGCGAGCCGCAGGATCTGCCGATGCGACGCGAAGGGGATCTCCAGCGTCCTCCCCCGCAGCTTCGGCGGGCGCGGATGCCCGACCAGCACCGTCACGACGTTGTCCTCGATCTCGAGCTCGACGAGCGCGTCGGGTCGACCGGTCGCGATCGACAGCTCCTGCTTGCGCCGGAAGGGGTAGATGCTGAACACGCCGCGGCCCTCGTAGCCATCGCTGAACGTGAACTGGTGTGGCCAGGTGTCGCGGAGAGCCTCCTCGAGCACCCTGGCCTGCCGGCGGTTGAGCTCCTCGAGCGCGACGATATCGGGGTTGATCTCCCGGATGGCGTTGATCAGTCGGTCATCCGGAGCCATCCCGTTGCCGACATTCATCGTTGCGACATTCACCACCAGGGGGACGGTGAGCGATGCCTCATCCTGCTGCATGTGAGTCCCTGCTGTCCTTGGCTACGGCGGCCCGCACCCAGTTCTTCAGGCGAGCGTGCATATCCTCGGCACCGATGATCGGCAGCTCACCGGGACACAGCTCACTCGGGTAGAGCAGGAACGGCTCGGTCTGGTACCCGCCGAGACCGCCGTGGGAGCCAACCAGCTCCTCGAATGCCGGGATCTCGCCTGTGTCCGGATTATACGCACTGTGCACGAGCACATCTGGTACATCGCGAAAGCTGTCGGTGCGGCGCACGTGGTGGAGCGCGTTGGGACCGTACGGCTCGAGTGGGTTCTTGCCGACGACCTGCCCGGTCTCGACCACGATCGCCCCCTCGGGACCGAGCACGACGCTGCCCTGCGCCTGCGACTTCACCAGCAGCCAGCCGATGCCCTCGTGCTCGAGCAGCGTGGTGATGAGTGCGGGGAAGTGTGCCTCGATCTCCTCGAGCGTCAACCGCTCCGACCAGCCGGTCATGCAGATGAGCCCCAGCGATCCGGATGCCAGCACCAGCACCTTGCCGTCGTCGTAATCGGGCGGGAGCGGCTCCGCCCGCTGCCGCAGCCACCGCCGCCGCGTCGAGGTCGGACCGATCTGCACCTCACCGTCGCGGATGCGGTTGCGGAGCGCCGCCTTCACCACCGAGCCGGCCCGGCCATCGTCCGACGAGAGGAGGTCGGTGAGAAGCGCGCTGATCGACTGCCAGCCCTCGTCGACCTCCAAGTCCCCGGCCACGGCCCCCTCGACACCGTGCCCCTCCCCCCGCGCGATGGCATCCTCCACCACCTGCCGCAGGGACTTGCCCCAGCGCTGCCGGAAGGTCGCCCCCTGGCTCTGCCCGTGGTCGGAGAGCACGACGAGGTGGTAGGGACGCGGCGCGGTGGCGGCCACCTGCTCGAGGCGGCCGAAATCCCGATCGATATCGCGCAGCACCCGGAGGGCATCGGCCCGCAGGATCCCGGAGTGGTGGGCGACCTCGTCATAGGCGACGTAGGTGGCGTAGATCGACGGCGTCCCGCGCATCAGGTCGGCCGCCACGGCGAACGTCGTGAGCTCGCGCAGGATGCTCGTGGTGGCGGCACGCAGCCACGGGTAGACGCCGAAGCGCGGGACACGAGGCCGCTCGTTGCGGAGGAGCTGCCAGATGCCGGCGGCATACTCCCGGACCACGTCCGCGAAGTAGAGCGCGATGGTGCGGCCGACGTTGTAGGGGTTGGCGTAGAAGAGCCCGTAGTGCCGCTTCGGCGCGCTGTTGGGCTTCCGGATCGTGGAGAAGGTCAGGAAGGTGTCGGGCGCATCGCCGGAGAAGAGGTTGCCGCGGCTGGCACCGTGGTCGGCCAGCAGGCCGTTGCCGGTGGAGAGCCGCTCCTCGATCTCCGCGCTGTCGCGAACCGTGTTGGAGACGAGCACGCGACGCGCCTCGCGATCGTACCAGCGGAAGGCGGGAACGTTCTCATTGTTGCCGAGCAGGATCCCGGCCTGGCTGGCCGATGTCTGCGAGGAGAGATCGGGCTCCCACGAGATCAGCTCGTGGCTGCCCTCCTCGAGCCAGCGCTCGAGATTCGGTGCGTAGCCCTTGCGAATGGCCTCGCGCAGAACGGTGGCGGAAAGCCCGTCGATCTCGAGGAAGGCGAACCCGGGCACATCGGTCTGGATGCGCGGCTCGAGCTGGGTGCGGGCGTGCGTGGGCGCGAGCACGAAGCGCCGCCAGGCGGCATCGTCGCTGATCGCGAGGAGGGTCCCCAGGAAGGTGGACACGCCGGCGAGCGCGAGCGCGAGGAGCGCCGCCGGTCCGAACCCGCGAATGTCCCAGCCGGGCAGGAAGTAGTCGGTGAGAAGGATCAACCCGGCGTTGATGCCGAACGAGACGATCGGGAAGAGAAAGGCACGCACCCGGATGGCGAGCTGGATCAGCGGCGGCATCACGAAGGCGTTGATGGCCGACACCGTCACGATGCCGATGAAGGCGTCGTCGTAGGTCTGGATCTCGATCGACTGGAACCACCCGGCGGAGGTGACGAGCAGGAACGCCTGCAGGGCCCAAACCACGACGTGCTGGATGATGAGGATTGTCGTGCGTGTGAGCGCGTGCTGCATGCTCGTGTTACCGCAACGCGGCCCCCCGCCGGCTCGAATCGGCCTCGGCCTGGAGGGCGCGCAGCACACCGCGCACCTTCCAGCCCACGACGATGAGCAGCACCCCGAACAGGATGATGTAGAGGCCTATCAGCCAGATGAGACTCACGGCACCGGCGCCGGGGAAGATGATGAAGGCGATACCGAGCACGAGGGAGAGGACGCCGTTGGCGATCAGGACCCACTCGTTGGCGATGTCGGCCCGGAGCCGGATCGCCTGGTAGGTCATGGTGGCGCCGTAGACGGCCATCACGGCGCCGATGAAGATCATCAGCCCCCTGGCGGTGATGTCGGGCCAGGCGATCACCGCGATTCCGGCGATCACCGCCAGCACGCCGAGGGCGGCGTCGGTCCACCAGTCGTCATCGCGACCTCTCCCGAGGAAGCCGACCCAGATCTCGATCAGGCCGTCGAGCATGAGGAACGCGCCCATGATGGTGACGATGACGAATACCGTGATGTCGGGCCAGGCGATCGCGATGAGCCCGAACATGATCGCGAAGAGCCCGCGCAGGATCAGCACCCACCAACTTCGCAGCAAGATACTCAGCATCTACCGTTGCTCCCGTATAGACGTCTCAATCGCATAGCCTACCAGAACGGCTGTGCGGAACGTTGCAGGACCTGCCGGGGAGCGTTGCGCGTCGTGCCGGTCGCCATATCGACGATGCTCCACGGCCCCGCCGTCCCGTCCCGGGTCTGCACACGCGCAACACGTGTGGGTCGATTGATCGGACCGTCATGCTGAGCCGAGCGCGGCGTGCCACGCCCCATCACCGCGACAGGCGGCACGCGTCGCATGCCGGCGAACACCCGTGTATCCACAGCGGGACCAGCCTGGCGGTCGGTGGCCTGCAACCGCCCACCCCAACGCGATCACGGCAGCGCCCCCAAACCGGTGACGACCGAGACCGAGCCCGTGACCAGGAGCAGGGCGAGGGTGGCACGCCGGAACGCCCGGGGCGACACGTGCGGCACCAGCCTGATCCCGATCAGTCTGCCCACCAGCGCGATCGGGGCGAGCGCCAGCGACAGGCGCAGATCCTCGCCGCCGACGATCCCCTGGGAGATCAGCGTCGGCAGACCGACCACGTCGCTCGCGACGAAGTAGGTCGCCGTGGTCGCGCGGAAGACCTCCTTGCTCACGCCCATGACGGTGAAGAAGAGCACGATCGGCGGTCCCGCCATGCCCACCGCGGTCGACGAGGTGCCGCTGACGAGCCCCACCGCCGGACCCATCCACGGTCGCTCCCGTACCGCCCGCGGCTGCCAGCTGAGCAGCAGCACCGCCAGCGCGATGACGATCGCCCCGGCGATGACCTTGATCACGTTGCTGTCCAGCGCCCGCAGCAGCCAGGTCCCGACGAAGAGGCCGACCAACCCCGTCGGCAGGATCCGGGCGATCCACCGCCACGAGATGTGCCGCCATGCCTCGACCACGATCACCCACGTCGTCCCAAGGGTCAGGATCTTGTTGAGCGAGATCACGGTGGCCGGGTCGTAGAGCAGGAGCAGGGGAGGGACGGACAGGATCGAGAGGCCGAACCCCGCCAGACCGGCCACGATCGTCGCGACGAGGATGATCAGGCATGCGAGGAGGAAGGTGGCATCGATCTCGATCATCCCAGCAGGTCCCGGAGCGCCGCCCCGATCGTCAGCACCGCCATCACGAAGAGCAGCCACGTCGTCATGCGCCGGAAAAGCTGCTGCGAGACGTATCGCACCAGCCGCATCCCGATCAGGCGGCCGACGATGGCGAGCGGCAGCAGCACCAGCGCGAATCGCAGATCGGCCCACGACACCGCCCCCTGTGCCGCCAGCGTCGGCAGCCCGAAGATCTCGATCGCCAGGAAGAGCGCCAGCGTGGTCGCGCGGAAGACGTCGCGGGGGAACCGGCGTCCCGTGAAGTAGACGACGACGGCGGGCGCCAGCAGACCGGTGGCGTTGCCCATCACGCCGGTGAGGAAGCCGACGAGAGAGGTGGACCAGATCGCGTCGCGCTCGATCAGGATCGGGCGGGCGACCATCGTCACGGCCGAGATGAGCACCAGCACGCCGACGAAGAGCTGGATCGCGGCCGGCTCCGCTTCCCGCAGGATGTACCCGCCCACCAGCAGGCCCGCGAGGGCGGCCGGCAGGATCTTGAGGATCGTCCGCCACTGGATCTTGCGCCAGATCGACAGCAGCACGACCCAGACGGTGCCGCTGCCGATGACCTTGACGATCACGACCACCACCGATGGTGGCAGCACGAGCATCAGCATCGGTACGGCGACCGTGCCGAACCCGAAGCCCGCGATGGACGAGAGCGCGGTCGTGCCGAGGATGATCAGGGCGATGACGACGAGGGTGCCGGTATCGTAGGGGATGTCGAAGACGCCGGAAGCCATCAGGCGGGTCCTGCGCGTTGCACCGCGACGCTCAACGACCCGGCCATCGCGGCGATATGGCGGAGCTGGCTCACAGGATGCGGCCGGTGGCGTCGGCCTCCGGCACGAAGGCCTGCCACGCGTACCGGCGCCAGAGGTACCAGGAGCCGAGGGCGGTGAGCGCGGCACAGACCCCGAGCACCAGCGGCTGCCCGAAGAACTCGGCGGAACCGGAGACCACGATCGTCGCGAAGGGCATCACGCCATTGAAGGCGAGACTGACGATGCTCAGCACGCGCCCGCGAAGGTCGTCCGGCGCGATCTGCTGGACCCGCGTCTGGATCTGCGAGTTGGCGAGCGCGAAGCTGAACCCGAGGATCGCCACCCCGGGGATGGCGAGGTATGGGTCCCGCGCGGCGGCCAGCCACGCGAGTCCGATCACCAGACCGATCAGCGCGATCCGGAGACGACGACCGGCCGCCTCCTCGAGCTTGCTGCCGCGCAACAGCACGAATGACCCGATCAGCGAGCCGACACCGATTACGGAGAGCATGATGCCGACCCAGCTGTCGCTGGAGTTCAGCACCTCCTTGATGTAGAGCGGCATCAGCACGATCGCGTTGGGGAAGACCAGGAACGAGAGCACACCGGTCAGCAGCACGAGACCGATGAGGTCCTCGCGACTCCGCACGTAGGCGATCCCGGCCTTCAGCGCCGAGGTGCCCGTCTGCATCGCCGGCCTCGGCTTGCGCGCCACGAGACCGTGCAGGGTAAACAGGATGCCCATCGACACCAGCAGGCCCACGGCGTTGATGAGAAAGGCGCTTGCGAGTCCGAACGCCGCGATGGCCGTGGCCGCGAAGGCAGGGCCGACGATGCGGGTGGCGTTGAAGACGGCGGAGTTGAGCGCGATCGCCTCGGGCAGGTCGTCCCGGTCGACCAGCTCCGGCACGAGCGCCTGGGAGGCGGGCAGCTGATAGGCCGCGGTCGTGCCACCCAGCACGGCAAGGACGACGATGTGCCAGTACTCGAGGACGTCGGTCCAGATGAGCGCGGCATAGACCAGTGCGTAGAGCGCGATCAGGCCCTGCGTGATCACCAGGATCGTGCGGCGATCGCGACGGTCGGCCATCACCCCGCCCGCGAGACCGAAGATCAGCAGGGGCAGCGCCCCGGCGACGTTCAGCGCGCCGATCGCGATCGCCGAGGTGGTCAGCGACAGGACCACCAGCGACGACCCGAAGTTCTGCATCCAGGTGCCGGAGAGCGAGACCAGCTGGCTCAGCCAGTACCGTCGATAGACCGGGTTCTGCAGGGCATGTGGCAGGTTGACGTCGCGCAGGAACCGCAGGGACGGCACCCTGCGTGGCGCACCGGGGTCACCGACGACCGGCGCGGTGGCCGGGACGCCGGCGATGGGCGATTCGGCCGGGGAGTTCTGGGGTTGACCCGTCGGCTCGACGGATCCTGAGGCGGTCATGTCGCAGGTGTCCCACAAGGTGGAGAGTATGCATGTTGTCGTGGACTCGGCAGCGAGTCCGCGCTCATCCTACCGCAGGTCGGGGCCGTGTGGACCGGTCGTTCCCGCAATCATCGACGATGGGTTTGGTCAGGGCGGGCATGTGGCGCACAGGGGCTTCCGGACGGACATGCGGGAGCCCATCGGTGGTCGCCGCTGGCGGCACGACTCCAGCCTGTACACGGGATCGATTGCTCGAAGGGAGACATCCTGCCAGCCCGGTGGGGGCGGGGTGAGTTGCCCTCCGGCTCGAGCCGGCCTACGAGGCGGTGGTCCACATGGGCAGGTCGTGGGCGAACAGCACGACGCTCGGCTGGAACTCCTGCAGCCGCCCCATCCACTCCGGGTACGGCAGGTCGAGATCGCTGCCGTCCTCCGCGCGGGTGATGACGGCGTGGTTGAGGTAGGCCTCGGAATAGGCCGACGCCGTGTCGAACGCCTGCCCCGCCAGCACCAGCGCCCCCTCGTCCGCCCGGACCACCAGCGACTGATGCCCGTCGGTGTGACCCGGCGTCGGCAGGATCCGCAGCCCCTCCATGAGCTCCTCCTCGCCGTCGACCAGCTCCCACGAGATCGTGTCGTCCTCGGCGAGTCCCGGCACGGTGTAGCCGGGTGCCTTCGCCTGCTCGTGCTCCACGCGCTGCACCACCACCGGACGCCCGATCAGCTGCGACATGTCGCCGACGTGGTCGAAGTGCATGTGGCACAGGACCACCACGCGCACATCGGACAGCGCCTTCCCGATCCCCTCGAGGGCCTCGGGGAGCGGGATGCGATGCGGCCGAAACCGAGCCTCGGTCTCCGGATCGAGCGGCGCCACGCCCGCGTCGAACAGCACCCCGCCGTCGGGATGCTCGATGAAGTAGGCGAGGATCGGCACCACCTGCGGGCGACCCGTGCCGGTCGCCTCCGCCGGCTTGATGACATAGCCGAGGTTGAGCCGCTGGACGTCGCCGAAGGAAACCATGTGCAGACCTGCTCCATCTCCCGGCACGCCGGACACGCCGATACCGGATTCCGAAATCAGACGTTCGCGTCACGATTGCGCGATGGCTCCCGCTCGCGTCGGGACCCTCCGAAGCGCTGGGGCAGCTCGTGCCCCTTCACCCGTGTCTCGTACGCCAGCAATGCCGCGAATACCACCAGCGCCGCCGCGATCAGCGCCCCGATGATCGCTGTGATGGCGACCCCCTTGGAGCGATCCCACTGCTCGACCGCCACCGCGAGCACTCCCCATGCGATCACGGCGGTGTACGAGGGATCACGTCGCCACACCGCCATCAGCGCGGCGGCAGCCACCGCGATCACGACCGCCACCGCCGCCCAGCCCTGCGGACTGAGACCGGAGATCTCCGTGCCGGTCCGCTCCGACCAGACGGTCACGTTCGCGAGGACCGCAACCGTGATCCAGCCGAGATAGACGCTGAAGGGCGTCCACACCATCAGGCGCTCACCGGTCGCGGGCTGGTCCGCCGTGCCGCGCCGCAGCCGCATGTAGATGTATGCCAGCGCCAGCAGGAGCACGAGAATCACCAGCAGCGAGGCGAACCACTGCTCCCAGTGCCACAGCAGCAGCCAGGAGATGTTGGCGATGTTCGCGACCAGGAACGCGGGACCGATCCCGGCGATGCGAGGATCGCGCCGCCCCGGTGGCAGGAAGCTGTAGACGACGAAGGCGACCAGCAGGGCGTAGATCAGGCTCCAGATGCTGAACGCCCAGCCCGCGGGCTGGAAGGAGACGGGATCGCTGTTGACCACGTCGCCGGTCGATTGCCCGTTGAACCCGACGATCGTCGCGAGGGCGTTCATCGCCACCACGGCGATCAGGCCCACCAGGTTCACCAGCGGCCAGAACCACTCGCTTCGAACGTCGATCCGGCTGCCGCCGGAGCGGCCGGACGCTCTCGGCTCGTCCTGGCTCGGCCCCGGTGTCTGGCCGTTCGGTCGAGACTCCCTGGTTTCGTCGCTCATCCCCGTGCTCCCTGTCGAGGTCGACACCCGTCAGCCCGCCGGCGAGACCCGCCGCCCGGCAGTCCTCCCTCGGAGTGTATCGCGAGGGGCACCGGTGGGCCGAGGCCGGGTCAGCCCCCGGCCTGCGAAAGGGGAGGCTCGATCCCGGCTGGCGCCATTCCCGGCACGAGCCGTGCCGCGGTCGCCTGCTCGAAGGCATGGGCGAGACGGATCAGCACCGGCTCCGAGAACGCCCCGCCGATGAACGAGACATTCACCGGTAGCCCGAAGCGGCTCCCCGCCGGGACGCTGACGATCGGGTAGCCGGCGACGGCGGATGGCGTCGAGGTGCCGCCCAGACCGTGGTCCCCGTTCACCAGGTCGATCCGCGTGGCCGGACCGCCCGTCGGCGCCACGATCGCGTCGAGGCCATGTCTCGCCAGCGTCGCATCGATCCCCTCCCGGCGTCCACGCCGCTGGAGTCGCATCACCGTCGCGACATAGGCGGGGTCCGAGAGGTCGCTCATGTCGGCGGCGCGCTCGAGATACTCCTGCCCGAGCCAGCGCAGCTCCACGTCGGCATGCTCATTGTTGAACGCAACAACATCACTCAGCGTTCGGATCGGGAACTCGGGATCGACGTACCGCTCGATGTAGGCGGCGATACCCGGTCCCACCTCCCACAGCAGGGCCCGGATCTGGTCCATGTCGTCCTTGTACGACTCGGCGTGCGCGAGCTCGATCGGCTCGACCAGCTCGGCACCGGCCCCGCGCAGGGCCGCCAGCGCCTCCTCGAAAACCGCATCGGTCACGCGACCGATGCTGCGCGCCGGCCGCCAGATACCGAGCCGGGCACCGCGCAGCCCGTCGGCATCGAGGATCTCCGCACTGCCGTAGTCGATGCCGTCCACGCCGGCCGGGCGCTTCGGGTAGCTCGGACGTGCGTCGCTGTCGGCATGCTCCTGCTCGCTGACCGCGGGATCGTCCGGATCCGGCGCGGCGATCGCCGTCAGCGCGATGGCGGCATCGGCCACCGTGCGGGCGAGCGGTCCGACGGTGTCCTGGTGGTGCGAGATCGGGATCACGCCCATCCGGCTGGTGAGCCCCACGGTCGGCTTGATGCCGACCACGCCGTTGGCGTTGGCCGGCGAGACGATCGAGCCATTCGTCTCGGTGCCGATCGCCACCGGCACGTACCCCGCCGCGACGGCCACCCCCGACCCCGAGCTGGAGCCGGACGGGTTGCGGTCGACCTGGTGCGGGTTGCGCGTCTGCCCGCCACGCGCGCTCCAGCCACTGGAGGAGCGCGGCGAGCGAATGTTCGCCCACTCGCTGAGATTGGTCTTGCCGACGATGACGGCACCGGCCTCGCGCAGTCGCTCGACGACGAACGCCTCGCAGGTCGGCAGGGCGCCGAGCAGCGCCAGCGAGCCGGCGGTGTTCTGCATGCCGTCGGTGGTGGCGATGTTGTCCTTCAGCAGGACGGGGATGCCATGCATCGTCCCCCGCCGTGCTCCTGCGGCGAGCTCGGCGTCGAGCGCGTCGGCGATCCCCAGCGCGGCGGAGTTGACCTCGATCACCGCGTGGAGGGACGGTCCCTGACGATCGAGCGCCTCGATGCGGTCGAGGCCGCCCTGCACGAGCTGGCGCACGGTGATCTCGCCCGCGTCGAGCCGGGCGCGCAGGTCGGCGATCGAGGTGGTCATGGGGTCTGGAAGGGATGTCGAACGGGACATGGGACGGCACTCCGGCGTCGAGGATGAGTTCCAATGCGCGAAGCGTACCCGATCCTCCGGTCACCCGGATCGAAAATCCGCCCAATCGCGCCCTCCTGCAGCGCCCATCCAGGCCGGGTGCAGACCGGGCTGCTGGACGGGCGCCCGTTGCCGAGGCGACGGTTCACACCGCAGGCTGTTCCGTATGGGCCGGTTCGTTTCGCGAATCGACCGGTGCCCGCTCGCCAGACGACATCCAGCACCACCGCAGGCACCAGACGCGCCGCCCTCGACACTGCCAGCCACCTCGCTCGGACCTGCACGCGTCCTGTCCCGCGTTCCCGTGCATGCCTCCACCACGCAGGGGTCGATCTGGTCGGCCCATTCCATGGCCGATGCTCCTCCATCTGACCCGACGTCGGTTTCCACCCCGTCCGGGCCCGCCCATGTGCCATCCACGACGATCCCGTCGAGGCGCCCCGCCCACCATCTGCCATCATCCCGGAGGGGTACACCTGCCGCTGCCGGGCCGTCGTCCGAACCATCAGCCGCAGGGGTGGACGACTGTCTGCGGCAGGTCCACCCCGTGGTCGCCCGGCGACCACACCGGTCCCCACGCCCCACCGCCTGTGAGGTCACCGACCTTCGCCCCCGGCGGACAGGCATCGCCTCCGGCCGTCCCCACCGATCCGCTGGCTCACGCCTCCCCAACGGCATTCGTCACATGGGGCCGACCTGGTGCCCGATCGTCGTGTGCGGTAACGGGACCCGTGCTGGCCTTGATCGCAACGACAGGACATGTGTGAGGTCGATCTCACGATGCCGCTCGCCGCGGGCACGGATCCGCTCCGCTCCCTCACCGTGCTCGGCCCGCTGAAAGGCTCATGGCGATCACCGTCGAATCGCGTGCCCCCATCCCTGGTCGCCTCTGCCCCCTCGCAGCCACCGGCGCTGCTGTGCCACAATCATCCGCAGCGTGAACCGACGACCCGGACCTCTTGTGAAGGACTCTTCGCTCACATGATCCTGACGATACTCTCCGTGATCCTGGCGGCGGCCTTCCTGATCGCCGGCGCCGCCCGCATCCGCATGATCCCCGTGATGTTCAACCAGGCCCGCACGCTCGGAATCCATTACCCCCAGTTCCGGCTGATCGGGGTGCTCGAGGTGGTGTTCGCACTGTGTGTGCTGGCAGGTATCTGGGTCAGCTGGCTGGGCACCTTCGGCTCGCTGATGCTGACGATCATGATGGCGGTCGCCATCCTCGCCCACGCCCGCGCCAACGACGCCCTGAAGAACTACGCACCGGCCTCGGTGCTCGGCATCCTGGCCTTCATCATCTTCCTGATCCACATCTACGAGTAGCCCACCGCAAGCTGATACAACTCCGGTAGCCCCGCCCTGCACATGGGCGGGGTTCGTCATCCATGTCGATGTCCGGGACGGCCGGACCTGCCGGCCATCGAAGGGCACTACCCTCTGGACCCACCCCCGGCTGGACGGGCAATCGGATTGCACCCTGTACGGGTGGCCCTTGTGGTCGCCCTGCAGGCGTGCGGCCGATCTGGATGGAGGAAGGAGGCCATGTCCACCCTGCGCGTGGCACGCACGCCGATGGACACACCTCGATGGCCCCACAGGCCGGACGCCAGGCGGACCAGTCCTGCCTCGCCGTCACCTGCCGAGCCCCGATCGCACGCACCCCGACAGATCCGCCCCGTCAACGGGCGGGGGTGTTCCATCGATGGCGATGTCCGGAACAACCGGCAGCGCCGCACCCGGAATGCCTGATGCGAGAAAGGGACCGGGGTCCGGCATTGGCGCCGGGATGGATGGGCCGACACCCGCTCGGCCGCTCCTGGCCGGGGGGCGCCCGCACGCGCGCGGTGGCGCATGATGCGCGCCCAAAGGTTGACGCGGCCATGCCATGCGAGTCGATGGCCGGGGCGAGAATCGCATCTGCGGGCAACCCCTGCGAGACGCTCGAGGAAGCCCCGTACACGCGAGAGCGGTAGCCGGTGATCGTCCGGATCCCGCGGGTGTGGGTCGAGACTCCGCCCAGTGGCACTCCGCCCAGTGGCAGGGTGGGGCTACCGCTTGGCACGTGGCCCCCTGAACCCCGAGACGGCGCCAGTCCAGCCAGGAGGCGGCCGTCATCGCGGCGCGATGCTGCCGAATGGGGAAAACGCCGGCGCTAGAGCGGCGGGGGAACGCGCGCCTGAAGCAGCTGCTCGATGCTGTACGCCAGGCGAATGAGTGTCGGCTCGGAAAAGGCCCGACCGCACAGATGCAGCCCGACCGGCAGACCGTTCACCTGCCCCATCGGGATCGTGATCGACGGGTACCCCGCCATCGCCGCCGCCTTCGCGGACGATCCGTTGAAGTCGGTACCGGCACCGATGGTGATCTCGGTCGGCACCGGCGCGGTCGGCGCGACGAATGCATCCAGCTCGTACTCGTCCATCGCGGCATCGATCCCCTCGCCACGCGCCAGCGAGATCATCGTGGAAACGGCCTCGATGTAGGCGGGGTCGTCGAGCGAGAGTGCCTCCGAGGCCTCCACCAGCCCGTCCTGACCGGTCACCGCCAGGGCGACGTCGGCGTGCTCGCTGTTCCATTCGACCACCTGCTGCAGCGACGTGATCGGCCCTTCGGGCATGAACCGCTCGAAGAACGTCGCCATCCCCGCGGCGAACTCCGCATTGACGACCTCGGCGACGCTGCCGAGCTCCTCCAGCTCCGCCAGCGTGTCGATCGAGACGTCGTCGATCACCTCCGCTCCCGCCTGCCGGAGCTGCTCGACCACCTCTTCCGCGACCTGGTCGGCATCCGGATCCATGCCCCACAGCTGCCAGCAGATGCCGAGGCGGGCCCCCTGGAGCCCGTTCGGATCCAGTGCCGCGGTGTAGTCGATCTCGCCGAAGGCAGGCACGGGCGAGCCACCGACCGTCGAAGCGGGTGAGGTCCAGCCCAGCTCACCGTAGGCCGGATCCTCGGGGTCGAAGCCCGCCAGCACGTTCATCGCGAGCGCGACATCGGCGACCGTCCGCGCGATCGGCCCCGGCGAGTCGAGCGTGCGCGTCACCGGCATCACCCCGACCCGGCTCACCAGCCCGACCGTCGGCTTCAGACCCACCACACCGCACGCGGCCGCGGGGCAGATGATCGAGCCGTTGGTCTCGGCCCCGATCGCGAGCGGCGCGTAGCTCAGCGCCATGGCCGCGGCCGACCCGGAGCTCGAGCCCCACGGCGACATCATCGCGTTGTAGGGGTTGCGCGTCTGTCCGCCGCGGTCACTCCAGCCCGCGGTCTGGCCACCGGAACGGACGTTCGACCATTCGGTCAGATTGGTCTTGCCCAGGATCACCGCGCCCGCGTCGCGAAGCAGGCGCGCGATGGTCGCATCCTCGACCACCGTGTTCTGCTCGAGCGCGAGCGCCCCCGCCGTCGTGCGCATGTTGTCGGCCGTGGCGACGATGTCCTTGAGCAGCACCGGCACGCCGTGGAGCGGTCCGCGGTACCGTCCCTGGTCGAGCTCCGCATCGAGCTGCCGGGCGATCTCCATCGCGTCCGGGTTCATCTCGATGACGGCGCCGTAGAGCTCGTCGTACCGCGCCACGCGCCGCTCCGCGGCTTCGACGACCGCGGCCACCGACACCTCCCGGCGACTGATGGCCGCGGCGAGGTCCGCGACCGTCGTCTCGATCAGGAGCTCGTTGGCATCGCGCTGCACCGTGGCGGTTGGCACCACGGTCGACGCCGGCGTGGGGCTCGGGCTTGGACTCGGACCCGGTGTGGCGACGGCAACGTCCTCGGCGGGTGCCGCCGTCGGATCGACCGGTGGCGCCTCGCCGCCGCCCCCGAAGGCAAGCCACAGCCCGCCGGCGAGCCCACCGAGGCCGACGGCACCGGCGGCCGCGATCAGGAGCTCGCGCCGTCCCAGCGTGCGCGACCGACGCGGTGGGCGCTGGCGTGGATTGGCAGCGCGACGTGGTGCCTGACGAGGACCGGGACGGCCCGTTGACGACCGGAGGTACCGACTGGCCGAGCTCGCCGAGCGGCGGCTGGACGGTTCACGCTGAGTGCGACGTGGTGGATCGGTAGGGGAGTGGATGGGACGCTCTCGTGACATGGAACCTCTACGTGACGCGCTGGACGTTACGTCTCGTCACTGCTCGCCGATGATACCACCGACAGCAGCCCGCCCAACACCTGGCGAGCTGCACGTCCGATAGCTATGGATACCGGTCAGCGGGATGGGTCAGCCCTCTCGCTCGCCCGTCGTGATGCGCAGGCGATGCGCAAGCAGGTGCCCGATCTCGTAGAGCGTGGCCGCAGGCGCGACCGTCTCGAGCTCGAGGTGCGTGTACGAGATCCCGAGCTCGTCCATCAGGAGGCGGAACGCCGTCATCTGCGCCGCCCGGTTCTCCGAGGCGGCCGGAGTCGACACCAGGATCAGCTCGCCATCGATCACCCCGGCGAACGTCTCCGGCGCGCGCAGGGCGTAGCGGTCCGCATGGGTGAGCGGCAGCCCGTACTGTCGGGTCACCCACTGACGCCACGGACGATCGGCCTGGTCGAGCTCCAGCGTCCAGTCGGTGATCGGATCGATCGCGACCACCGCCGAATAGATTCCCGGACGAGCACCGGCGGCGACCATCGCCAGGGTCCCGCCGTAGCCATGACCGATCAGCACGAGCCGATCGGCATCCACACTCTCCCGCGCCCCAAGCGCCTCCCCGGCCGCGGCGAGATCGGACGCCTCCAGCTCGGTATCCGAGTAGTCGGCAAGGTCGTCCTCGACGGCGGTCCCGAAGCCGGTGGCACCGTGCATCACCGGGGCGAGCACGGAGAACCCGCTGCTCGCGAGCGCCTGTTCCTCGCGCTGGAACTCGGCGAGACGTGCCCGCAGCGGCCCGTCCGGCACGTAGACCACACCCGGAGCCGGCCCGGTCACGCCATCGGACTGGTAGAGCAGGCCGGAGAACTGCTCCTCCGGCCCGACATCGAACTCGAACGGAACAGGATGCCGGAGGTTGGTGCGTCCGGCGGTGATCAGCTCGGGCAGCGCCACCACGGTGCGATCGGCTTCGGCGGTGTTCTCCTGCACGAGCCAGCCGAGCGGTTTCTGCGGTGCGCTGAATCCGTACGCAACCGTCTTCGGCGCGACCCAGATCGGCGTGGTCACGACCCCCTCACCGGGATCGAGGGCGACCGAGCCGGATCCGTGCAGACCGCGCTCGGCGAGCACGGTCGAGAACCCCTCCGAGCGGATGTAGATCAGGCGGGCCTCATCCGGCGCGAAGCGGTGACCCCACTTGTCGCCCGCCTCGCGGGTGACCATCCAGCCCGCCTTGTTGTCGGCGTTGACGACGGCGATCCCGAGCCAGTCGCCGTCCCGCGTCACGAACGAGACGAGGTTGCGGCCCGGCACCCAGTCGAGCGAGTGACGGACATTCGGGTCCTTCTCGCCGGTGAGGTTCTTCAGCTCCCCCGTCTGCGGCTCGAAGGTGAGGATGTCGGCGTATCGGTAGTCGTCGCCGTGCTGGCGCGTGAAGGCGATGAAGCGCCCGTCCCGGGACCAGGTCGGCTCCCGGTGTGGCAACAGACCGTTGGTGATCGGCTCGATGAGGGACGGGATGTCGTCGTCGAGCTGTGGCTGCGTGATGCCGATCTGATCGACGCCGTCGCGCGTGAACACGACGAGCATGAGCGCGCCGTCCGGAGACCAGCGCGGCGAGCGCACGGCCTCGCGGCGATCGGCCAGGAGCCGCGCCGAGACCACCGTCGGTGTCGATACCGACGCGGGTGTCGCGCTCTGGGCGGCGGGCGGGGCCGGCTCCGCGGCCTCGGCGCCGGCATCGGGAATCGTATCGGTAGCTGCCGACGCCCCCTCGCCGGTCTCGGCGGCGGGCTCCACCGACGCCTCGAGCGTCTCCGGAGCGGCCCCGGTTGTCGTCCCGGCAGCCGCATCGTCGGTGGCGGTGGTCGCCTCGGCTGCAGCCGCGGCCGGGGCGGACGCGCCCATGTCCAGCGTCACGAGCCAGACGGCGGCCCGGTCGCCATCGGGGTGCAGCCCGGTCACGGCGATGGTCGTGCCGTCCGGTGACCACTGAGGGCCGCGGATCTGCCGGCCGGTCTCCGGATCGACATCATCGATTGGCTCGAAGGGAACGTCGAGCCTGACCGCGTCCTCGCCCGACACCGGCGAGAGCCACAGCTCGCGGCGGCCATCCTCGGCGGGATAGAGGTAGGCCAGCCAGCGCCCGTCCGGCGACGGCTCGGGCATGCCGGGCTCGCGCACGGGGGTCGCGAAAATGGAGGGCACCGCGGGGCGCTCGTCGGCCGCGCTGTCGGCGGGAACGTCCCCGTTGCGCTGTGCCGTGGGCTCCGGACCGGTGTCGACGTCGTTCGTGGTCGGCTCTGGCGTCTCGGCAGCCGTGTCCTCTTCCGGCTCGTGCGTGGACTGGGTTGCGGACCGGCTCGTGTTGGTCTCCGTCATAAGACGCCTGTTCTCCTTGAGCGCTGTTGCAATCGATCGGCACTCCCGTGCCGGGCGGTGTTCGTGAGGTGGCCCGGGACAGGGTGCCTGGCCGGAACCGAATTCAGGTTGGACGATTGCGTCGGTTCCCACGGGCCTTGCATGCGCAATGGTAGTCCTCACGCGGAATCACTGCCACTTTGTCACGATGCCGGACGCCACCGCGCGCCGCGATTGCAGCGATGCCGGGGAGGATGCCACACCGCCCGTTGCACGCCAGGTTGCGCGTGGCAGGGATCCCGCCAGCCCGGGCCACCACCCGCAGATGCGCGCCGTATGGGGCCGGCCCCGCCTTGCCCCGTCATGTCGACCGGGTGCCGTCAGGTGCGAGCCCGCCCGGAACGCCGTCGAGTGGGTGGAGAGATCGCACGGGCCACATTCATAACTTGTATCGGCACGGCCCCCACGCCACGCCGCCGCCCGGCGTGGATGCCTGCCGACACCTGGGAGGGGTGCCTGCCGGCGCACCGCCTGGTGTGGACCGTGAAAAACGCTCACCTCCCGCACGCACCGTCCCCCCACAATCCCGTCGGGGTGGGCCTGCGCAGCGGCCACATCCATCACCCCACGTCGCCAACCTCGCCGGCGCGATGGCGCCGATCACGGGTCCGTGGTGCGTGAACGCTGTGGACCGGCGCACGAATCACTCGGATCGCGCTGATCATGCTGCAGGATCAGGGAAGCCGCCCCGCTCGGCGAGCTCGACCGTTCAGCTCAGCGCGGCTCGGGCCGCCGCCAGGGCCTCCTCGGTGGAGGCGGCCAGGCTCGCCTGGCCCGTTGCACGCCGCAGCGCCAGTGCCTCCTCGAGCAGCGGGATCGCCTCCCGCGGCCGACCGGCGTTCCACAACGCCTTCCCGAGGTGCTGTAGCGCGAAATCGCGCAGGTAGCCGTCCGGGTCAGCTTCCGCCAGGCGCAGCGCCCCGAGCAGCACCCGAACGGCCGTATCGACATCACCCCGCGAGCGCGCCAGCTCGCCGAGCCGGATCGTGTTGGCCAGCCTCAGCCGCTCGTCACCCAGCTCCCCCGCGATCGCGAGCGCCTCCTCGACTCGTGCCCTGGCGCGATTCTCCTCGCCGAGCAGGCGCTCCGCCTCGGCACAGTACCCGAGCATCCGCGCCACCTCGCGGCGATCTCCCGCCATCCGGGCCGCCGCCAGCGCCCGCTCCCCGGCCTGCAGGGCGTCGCGCACGGCACGCGCGTCGGCGGCGCGTCCGCAGAGCCGCTCGTCATTGACGGTGAGCGCCTGCAGGTCGGGCAGGGTCACGCCGTCCAGCTCTCCGGGTGCAACGCGCCGGTCGCCACGACCCGCGCCTCCCCACCCAGCCAAACGTCCGCAGGTCGTCCGTCTCGCTCGGTCCAGCGCACGCTGAGCGGCCGGCCGCTGCTCGTGATCACCGTCACGGGCGGCTCGACGAGCCCCTCCCGCACGGCGACGACGGCGCTCGCGACCGCCCCGGTGCCGCAGGCGAGCGTCTCCGCCTCGACCCCGCGCTCGTAGGTGCGCATCCGGATGCTGCGAGCATCGATGCGATGGATCACATTGACGTTGGTCCCCGCCGGGGCGAAGGCATCATGCAGGCGCACCGCCCGGCCGATGCGGTGGAACGCCGCGGCATCGGCGAAGGCATCCGCGTCATCGACGATCGCGACGGCGTGGGGCACGCCCATCCGCAGCGCATGAAAATCGAGGGCTCTCCCTTCGACATCGACCGGGACGCATCGGATCTCGCCGGGGTCGGAAACCGCGATCCGCACCTGCGGCAGCGAGGGATCGTCGATCTCGGCAGTGACGATGCCGTCCGGAGTCAGGAAGCGGGTAGGGGAGGTGGCGATGCCGTTGAGGACGGCGAAGCGCGCGCCGCACATCGCCCCGTTGCCGCACATCTCGCCGTCGGTGCCGTCGGCGTTGATGTATCGCCAGCGGAAGTCGATGTCATCTCGGTCGCTCGCCTCGATGAGCACGACCCCGTCGGCGCCGATGGCGACACCCCGCCGACAGACGGCACGGACGAATTCGGGGATGTCGTCGGCGGGGAGCAGGGGCTCGCGGTGGTCGATGACGACGAAGTCGTTGCCGGAGCCCGTCATCTTGGTGAAGGGAATCTCGGTGTCAAGGGCGAGGGTCACGCAGGGTCATCCTCCATAAAGAGAGGCACGTCGAGCACACCCCGGCATTGTAGCGCCTGTGAGACCAGGCGATTCGCGTCTACCCGATGCGGCCCGGCACCCGATTGGTTGCGTGCTACGGGCGCAGGTGCTCGATCACGACACCATGCTGCTCGGCCAGGCGACGTGCGATCAGCGAGCGATGGCAGGCCTCCGGATCCCGCTCGACACAGAGGAGCGCTACGACCCCACGACGCGGCAACGCCGACACGATCGGCGCGAGATCCACACCGTCGAGGATCTCGGCGGTGTAGCGGCGGCTGTACTCGGCCGCAAGCTCACGGCGCGAGCGTCTGCCGACCCCCTGCCGGTCGTCCTCGGCGTACTGAAGCCTCCGCAGCTCGGTGGTTGGGGCGAGCTCGGGGTGGTGCTCGTAGGCGATCCCGGCATCGGCGAGGGCGGCCTGCAGCCTGATCGAGTTCGCCCAGGCATACTCGCGCCCGCGAACACCGCGCCGCTGGCGCACGTCGAGCAGCACCCGAACATCCGCCTGCCGCAGGCGTTGCAGGAACGACTCCCCGTCGAATCCGTACACGCCGATCGTCACCATCCTGAGCATCAGCGAGCTCCTCGAGCGGTTCGCGCAGGCGTTGGGACCGCCGGGCGGTGCTTGCGCTTGCAGGGACGGTCGCCCGCGCTGGCCCGACCCGCCCTCCGTCGATCGACACCCCTGTATCGCCCCATCGTTGGCTCGCCGCCGCCAGTCATCCACCCGGTGGTCGCGTTGCGACCACACGGTGGACGACTGCCGGCGCGATAGCGTCGGTTCCGGGCCGACCCGATGTTGGCCCGCCCTCGCGATCGGACCCGGCCTCACCCGACGGCGGTTCCCTCGAGCTCGACCATCAGCCCCAGGATCGCCAGCCGCGACACGCCGAGCATGGTGGTCGCCGGCGCCACCCCGGCCGCGCCCAGTCGCGAGGCCAGCACCCCGTAATGCTGGAAGAGCAGGTCGACGTCGGTGGTGTAGACGTTGAGCCGTACGAGATTCGCCAGCGACATGCCGGCCTCCCGAAGCACGCCCTCCAGGTTGTCGAGACTCAGCGCCAGCTGGGCCGCCATGTCGCCGTCGTGCCGGGGCGTGCCGTCGCTGCCCATCGCCGCCTGACCGGAGCAATACAGGGTCCGGGTGTGCTCGCTGACCAGTTCCCCCTGGTTGAAGCCCATCTCCACCGACCACGTCACCGGGTTGACTGCCGTCCGTTCCATAACCATCTCACTCCGTGCGGTTGATGCGGACCTCTCGGGTCCGGCGAATCCACAGGGGCATTGCCGTTGACGCCCCTGACATCAACCCTACGGAGAAATCATGACATCCTTGGTCATGTTTCCTGGTAGACTGCTGCGCATGCGAGCAGATCGACTGGTTTCCATCGTGTTGCTCCTGCGCCAGCGGGGCCGGATGACCGCCACCGCCCTTGCGCGCGAGCTGGAGGTCTCCACCCGCACCGTGCTGCGCGACCTCGAGGCCCTGTCCGCGGCAGGTGTCCCGGTCTACGCCGAGCGCGGCCGCAATGGCGGGTTCGCCTTGCTGCCCGGCTTCCGCACCGAGCTCACCGGTCTCAACCACGACGAGGCGCTTGCCCTGCTGGCGGCCGGATCGGCGCGCGGGGAGCAGGTCTTCGGTCTCGGCTCGGCACTCGCGTCGGCCCTGCGCAAGCTAGTGGACGCACTGCCTGAAACCCATCAGGCCACCGCGAGCGGCGCGGCCCAGCGCTTCCTCGTCGATCCGGAGACGGACCTGCTCTCACGCCGGCAGCTCAACGAGGAGATCCCGGACGACGTCATGGCCGGGATCCGTCGCGCGGTCCTCAACGGACACAGGCTGCGCATCCACTACGCGGCCGCGGACCAGTCGCCTCAGTGGCGCACGGTGGACCCGATCGGGCTGGTTACCGTCCGTGGCCGCGGCTACCTGCTGGCCACGAGGGCGGGCGCGGACCGCACCTACCGGCTGTCGCGAGTGCTCGCCGCCGAAGAGCTCCCCGAGCCGGCAGAGCGCCCGGACCATGTCGATCTCGACCAGCTCTGGCGGGAGCGCAGCAGACGGTTCCGGGCAGGCGGCGACCAGATCACCGTGGTGACCCGGGTGCACCCGGCTCGCCGGGAGGAGCTTGTGGAGACGGCGCTGACCGTCCTCGCGGAGCAGGTCGATGCGGACGGCTGGCTGCGCCTCGAGGTGACCTTCCAGGACGCACGACACGCCGAGTGGGCGCTGTGGCAGCTCGGCCTGGACGCCGAGGCGCTGAGCCCACGGACATTGCGCACGGCGCTGCGCGACCGCGCCGCCACGATCGCCGCCCGCTACGGAGCCACGCCCTGAGGGGCGGTCGCAGCCCGCGAGCGCATCCATAGCGGCATGGTGACTGGGCATCGCGATTCGGCACCGCTCGATCGGGCCTCGAGATTCCCTGCGAAACACGTTCCATTTACGAATTGCTTTTGAGATAATCCTGCCACACAAGCAGTCCGTCGGGTGTGGAGGCACCGAGCGAACCTCGACCGACAGTGCGCAGGGGAGGATGCACCGTGGATGCCACGATGCGGAAGTATGTTGCGGAGCTGATCGGCACGTTCGTCCTGGTATTCGGCGGCGTCGGCACGGCCGTGCTGGCGGGGGAGGCAATGGGCGCCCTCGGCGTCGCGATCGCCTTCGGGCTGACGCTGCTGGTGATGGTCTACGTCATCGGACCGGTCTCCGGCTGCCACATCAACCCGGCGGTGACGCTGGGCCTCGTCCTGGCCCGGAAGACATCCCCGCAGGTCGCGGCCGGCTACGTCATCGCCCAGGTCGTCGGTGCGATCCTGGCCGCCGCCCTGATCTGGCTGATCGCCCGGGACGTCCCCGGCGGCTATGACCTCGCCAGCGGGCTGGGCGCCAACGGCTACGACGACCACTCCCCGAACGGCTACGGGCTCCTGGCGGCGCTCGTGATCGAGACGGTGCTGACGGCGCTGCTGGTCTACACCGTGCTCGGAGCGACCCACCGGGCGGCGCCGGTCGGGTTCGCGGGCATCGCGATCGGTCTGGTGCTGACGCTGATCCACCTCGTGTCGATCCCGGTCACCAACACCTCGGTCAACCCGGCGCGCAGCATCGGCCCGGCCGTGTTCGTGCGCGACTGGGCGCTGACCCAGCTCTGGGTCTTCATCGTGGCACCGCTCGTCGGTGCGGTGATCGCCGCCGCGCTCTTCCGGCTGACCCACGAGCCGGAGGACGACATCACGGCGGCCGAGGCGGAGCGGGCACTGCCCAGCGAGCAGATCGAGCGCGGGTAGGGCGCTCCGTCGCCCCGAACCGCTGGCGTCCCGCAACGGCACGGGTCGAGTGATCTGCCAGACACGACCGAGCCCGCCTCCGACGGGGGCGGGCTCGGTCGTGGTCGCGGGGTGACCTACCGATCGACGGCGATCTTGCCGGGTCCTGCGATCGCGATGCAGCCGGCCCCGGCGATCAGCGAGGCGTTGAGCTCGTAGCCACCGACGAGCCCCTGGTCGGCGTGGACCTTGTTGATCGCCACCAGCTGCGAGAACACGATCGCCAGCGCCGCCGGGCGCGCCTTCCAGCCCAGAATCAGCGCCAGCCCGCCGCCGAACTCCGCGAGTCCCACGGCGAGCGCGCTCGCCTTCGGGTTCGGAAGGTCGAGCCGACCCATCATCTTCGCGGTCTGATCGATGCCGCCCTGCTCGACCGACTCCTCGAAGCTCTGAAGCTCTCGCCAAGGGCCTCCTTCGCCTCGGCGGGAAGCTGCTCGCTTCGGTCCTTGCCGCCGAACAGCTTCGGGTAGCCGTGCGCCATCATGATGGCCCCGATGATGACTCGCAGGAACAGCAAACCAAGACTGTGCATGAGCTCTATCCCTCGATCCGCGCCCGGAAGCGCACCTCGCCAGCCGGCCGCCGCTGCGACCGGATCCCTGAGAGTCCGTGGTACGCAATGCCCATGCCCACGATCGCGGGAGCGTCCCGGGCGACCGTGTGCGATACAATTCGCCGCAAGTGGTCGCTGTCCGTACAGCGACCGGATTGCTTGTCCCGAATTGCACGCGCACGAGCATGAACTCCCGGGAAAGGACCCTCGTCACCATGGCACATCGGCTTCAGCCTGAAACCGATCACCACCGGGCGCACCCCCGACGCAATCGCATCGTTGCCGGCGTGGCAACGCTTTCGCTGGCATCGACGCTCCTGCTCGCCGCACCGGCCTCGATCGCACAGGACGGCACGGGCGGTGCTCCGCCGCTGGAGGAGACGGGCTGCGTGCTCGTGCCGGCGTCGGACATCGACGCGCTCAAGGCTGGCCGCGACGCCGGCAGCCCCGTGGCGTCACCTGTCGCGGCAACACCGGCGGCAGGCGCCTCGCCGGTGGCGTCCCCGGTGGCCACGCCGGTCGCCGGGCCGACCTTCAACGCCGACCTCCTGCTGGAAGACCTGACCGCGACCTCCACCTCACTCGCGTCCTGCCTGACGGAGGGGCGGTTCATCGATGTCGCCGACCGAACCTCGCCGCTCTTCCGTGGCCAGCTGATCGGCACGCCGCAGGAGCTCCCGACCGCCCTGTACGCGACTCTGGCAGAAACCTTCCCGCCAACCGACGCGGCCATCCTCGAGATCGCCAACGCGACACTCGTCGACGACACCCAGGCGAGCGCCGATGTCGTCTGGCAGGTAGGTCACCAGGTGCGGGTCGACCGGTGGTTCTTCACCCTCGAGCGGGTGCAGGGTCTGACGATGTGGGTCGTCGACCGTGCCGAGCCGGGCACCTATACCCCGGCCACCGAAGCGACCCGGATCGACGTGACGATCGCGGACAACCGCTACGATCTCGGCGCGACGACGGTCGATGGCGACGCCGTGCAGTTCGACGCGCGCAATGACGACGGTGTCGACCACGAGCTGCTCGTGCTCCGCCTCGAGGGCGATGCCTCCACCTCCGCGCTGCTGACCACGCCGGGACCCGAGTTTCCCGAGGGCATCACCTTCATTGGGCAGGCGACCATTCCGGCGAGCGCGAGTGGCAGCATGCTGCTGGTTGACCTCGAGCCCGGCACCTACGCCATCGTCTGCCTGCTGACCGATGAAAATGGCCTGCCGCACCTGGCGGACGGCATGGAAGCCACGTTTGAGGTGTCGTAGGCTAGAGGAAATGGGGTCCTTGTTGTTCGGTGGCATAGATCGTGGTGAACAAGCCGCGACGATGCTCAGGTACCGCCCCGTAACCCCGCGGGGCGGCATAGACGAACGAGAGGAAACGCATCCATGAAGGTATCGACACCCCGACCGATCGCTCGATTCACTACAACCGTGGCACTTGCCGGCACGCTGGGCCTGTCGGGCGCAGGCGCGGCACTGGCCCAGGACGCCACGCCGGCCACGCCCATCGGCCCGGAAGGCGGCCAGTGTGTGGTCCCCGAAGGTCTCCCCAGCGCGTCGCCGGTAGCGGCCGATGCAACGATGGCAAGTCCGGTGGCGGATGACACCGGGGAAACCGGCACGGTCGTCGAGGACGAGGCGGTCATCGCCGAGGCGACGGCCGCGATCGAGAACCTTTATGCCTGTTTCAACGAGGGGAACGGCGAGGCGTTCGTGGCGCTCTACACGCCGGAGGGCCGGATCAACGCCCTCGGCTCCGGCGACGAGGCGCAGCTCGCCACCGAGATCAGCGCCAAGAGCGCGATGGTCCAGGCCAGCGGGCTCGACGTCCACGAGGTCCTCTCCCTGAGTGACGGCTCGCTGGTGGTCGACTACCAGATCGCCATCGGCCAGCAGCTCGTGCACGTCTCGGATACGCTCGTCAACCAGGGTGGCGCCTGGCTGGTCGACGCCCGCACCTTCGAGGCACCGGAGACCGACCTCGACTCCACCACCGCGTCGGTCAAGACCTCGATTGCAGATGGCGGCATCCTCATCGAGGTGAGCCCGAACCCGATCGCGAACCAGCCGGTCGTGAAGCTGCAGTTCACCAACAATGGCGACACCGCGCAGAACGTCGTGCTCTTCCAGGGCACCGATGCCGCGTCCCTGACCGAGATCGACTTCGCCAACCTGCCCGACGGGGTGACCTTCGTCGGTGAGGTGCGGGTCCATCCCGGTGAGATCGTCGACACGGCCTTCGAGGCCCTGCCGGAAGGCGACTACGTGATCGTCGCCGAGGCGGATGGCGGCGAGTCCGGCTCGCTCGACCTCACGATCGACCCACCGTTCGACCCGAACGCGTAGGCGTCGACACGCGCATCGACATCCGGCACGACCCCGGCGGGCTCACCCGCCGGGGTCGTCGTCTGCCCGATGCCGGTCGGAGCTTCACCATTCAAGACATCCATGGCACAATGCCGGGGGATCGTTCAACGCCCACAAGTCATCGTCCCGTGCTCGCGGGTCGCGGCACGAGGCAAGAATGAAAGGATCAGGGTTCATGCAGTTTCCGATTTCCCGACCGATGGCGCGGTTCACCACGACCGTGGCGCTGGCAGGCACGCTGGGGCTCTCCGGCGGCGCGGCGGTGATGGCGCAGGAGGCCTCGCCGGCTGCCGGTCCCGACCCCAGCACGTGCGTGGCACCGGCCGGGACGGCGGCACCGGTTGCCGCGCCGGCAGACGGTGCCGCCGCAACTCCAGGGTTGGCGGCGGAGATGCCGGAGGGCACGGTCGTCGAGGACGAGGCGGTCATCGCCGAGGCGACGGCCGCGATCGAGAACCTCTACGCCTGCTACAACCTCGGCGACGGGGTGAGCTACGTGTCGCTCTACACCGACACCGGCATCCTCGCCAACTGGGGCGAGGTCGACCGGGCGACGCTGGCCGAGGATATCGCGGCGATCAGCGCCGTGGCGCCGGCCCACAGCATCGACGTCCATGAGGTGCAGGATCTCGGCGACGGCAGCTACGCCGTCGACTACCAGGTCCACCTCGGCAAGCAGGTGTGGCACGTCGCCGATGTGATCGTCGAGAGCGACGGCGTGTGGATCGTCGACGACACCTTCTACTTCTCCGCCGAGACCCAGCTCGATTCCACCACGGCCTCGGTGAAGGCCTCGATCGTGGACGGCGAGCTCGTCATCGAGGTCAGCCCGAACCCGATCATGAACCAGCCGGCGGTCAAGCTGCAGCTGGCCAACGAGACCGAGAGCCCGATCTCCTTCCTGCTGCTCCAGGGCGGTGACGCGGCCTCGGTGTCCGATCCGGACGTCGCCAGCCTCCCGGAAGGCGTGACCTTCATCGGCGAGGACTCGGTGCTCCCCGGCGATCGGTTCGAGTCACTCTTCGAGGGGCTCGAAGAGGGCTCCTACGTGATCTACATGGAGGCGGAGACGGGCGAGAGCGCGGCCTTCGACCTCACGATCGACCCGCCGTTCGACCCGAACGCCTGATCGGCAACCGAACAACGAGAGATCGCATGACGAGCCCCCGGCGAGACATTCGCCGGGGGCTCGTCTATCCAATGCGTTCGCGTGACCCGGGAACCCACTGTCGAAACAGGTTGCGCCTGACAAGAAAACGCTGTACACTCCGCGGCACAGCGACAGTCAGGACGCAACCCGGTAACCGCTCGGCATGATCGTGTGCTCACCGTCGGCGAGGTCGACGGATGATTCGGGAGAAGGGGCCAGCAGGCAGGTGGTGTGTGCCACCGCCCGCATGGAGCTTGCTCGCATCCTGGGATCACCGGCATGAGATCGGCGACCCGGGCGCGTGACCACTGACGCAGTGCTGGCTGCCGGACGCGCCGGCAGCGGTCGCGCGCAACGATGTCAGTCGCATGACTGGTGGAGGTGGCGCGAAATCCTTACCAGGCGCTGTTGCCGCCTGGAACGTCGGGCAACGCTGGGAACGGAATCCGGTTGCCCATGTTCAACCGTCATGTGCCGAGGGGGGCGGACGAGCCCACGGCAAGGAAAGGACACGGTTCAGGTATGGATTCGACACAGAAGCCACAGCCATTCCGCAAGCTTGTCACCAAGCTCGAGCGCGGCGAGATCTCGCGACGCCAGTTCCTCGAGGCGTGCGGCGCGCTCGGGATCGGGGCCAGCGTCTCGGTGTTCATGGCCAACGTGGCGCACGCGAAGGCCACGGGCCAGGAGATGCGCAACGGCTTCGCGTTCTACCAGGGCGCTGACGGCACGCCATCCGCCAGCCCGTCCGCCGAGGCGAGCGGCATCCCGAGAGCCGGCATGGAGGGTGTCACGCGTGGCGAGGGCGGCGAGCTCCGCATCATCCAGTGGCAGGCGGCGACGACCGCCAACCTGCACACGGCCACCGGCACCAAGGACTTCCTGATCTCGGACCTCGTGCTCGAGCCGCTCCTGCGATACCTGCCGGACGGCACGATCATCCCCTACCTGGCAACCGAAGTCCCGTCGGTCGAGGCCGGCACGCTGGCCGAGGATCTCACCAGCGCAACCTTCACCCTGCGCGAGGGCGTGGTCTGGCACGACGGCGAGCCCTTCACCTCGCGCGACGTCCAGTTCACCTGGGAGTGGGTCACCACCGAGGCCAACGCCTCGGTGAACTTCCTGCCCTGGTCGACCATCGCCAGCGTCGATACCCCCGATGAGCTCACGGTCGTCTTCAACTTCGCGCAGCCGGCCGCCAACTGGTTCGAGCCGCTGGTGGGTGGCATCTACGGATCGATCCTGCCGGCCCACGCCTACGACGACGATCCCGCCAACCGCAACGAGGCCTTCGACATCCACCCGATCGGCACCGGCCCGTTCATGATCGAGAGCTTCTCCCCGAACGACCAGGTCACGCTCGTGATGAACGAGAACTACTGGCAGCCGAACGCGCCGTACTTCTCCAACATCCTGGTCAAGGGCGGTGGCGACGCCGCCTCGGCCGCCCGCGCCGTCGTCCAGACCGGCGAGTACGAGTACGCCTGGAACCTCCAGGTCGAGCCGGCCGTGCTCGAGGAAATGATGGGCGACGACGCTCGCGGCGTTGTCAAGACCGTGCTCGGCACCAGCGTCGAGCGCATCCACATCAACTTCTCCGACCCCAACACCGAGGTCGACGGCCAGCGCTCCGAGATGAACACCCCGCACCCGTTCCTCACGGACCCGGCCGTGCGCCAGGCGATGAACAAGGCGGTCGACCGCCAGCGCATCGCCGACGAGTTCTACGGCTTCGGCCAGCCGCCGACCCCGAACATCCTCACCGGTCTCGAGCTCTTCGAGTCGCCGAACACCTCGTGGGAATACAACCTCGAGGCGGCCGCGCAGATCCTCGAGGACGCCGGCTGGGTGATGGACGGCGACCGCCGCGTCAAGGACGGCGTCGCGCTCGAGCTGACCTACGCCACCTCGGTCAACCAGGTGCGCCAGAAGACACAGGCCGTCGTCAAGGACTCGTTCGAGCAGATCGGCATCGCCGTCCGGCTCGAGCAGATCGACGCCGGCATCTTCTTCGGCGGCGAGGCCGGCAACGAGCAGAACATCAACCACATGTACTGGGATATCTCGATGTACACCAACAACCCATCGAGCACGATCCCGACCTCGTTCTTCACCAGCTGGTACGCGGGCCCGGGCGGTGAGAACATCGCCCAGCGGTCCAACGGCTGGCAGGGCCAGAACTTCCAGCGGTACAACAACCCGGAATTCGACGCGCTGTACGACGAGCTGGTCACGATGACCGACCCGGAGCAGGCCTACCAGCAGCTGATCGCGATGAACGATGTCCTCATCAACGACGTCGTGATCATTCCGGAGGTCAACCGCGCGGCGGACACCTACGCCATCTCGAACAACCTCCGCGACGAGAACGTCGCCATCGGCCCGTTCGAGCTCAACTACTGGAACATCGCCAACTGGAACCGCCCGTAGCCTTCCCGGCGAGGCTCACCAGCTGACGACAACCCGCCGCCCCGGCATTGGGTCCCACCCGGTGTCGGGGCGGCTCGTATCCGACAGTCACCACAGGGCAGCCCGTATCCATCGCCACCGCCCCCGCAGGGAACCAGCCTCGAGTCGACCCACCGTTCGTAGGGGTGGACCTGCGAAGCAGTTGTCCACCCGGCGTGCGCGAGGCACGCGCAACCCGGGACCACCGATCTCCATCGGTCGGCACACACGCCGCACCGAACGACGCCCCAGCCGCACGACCACCCGCCGTGCGCGACACGCGACATCGACGAACCGGGACCCAACGTTGCCGCCTGACGGCGGCCGGGCAGACATTGCCTTCGGCAGGCCTGTCCCTGCGGCCAAGACCAACCAGGATCCACCATGACGGTACGGCGCGCTTCCCTCCGATACCCCGGGCACGACCATCGGAGAGCCGGCTGGTACGTCCTGACGATCAACACCCACGCGCGTCAGCGCCTGTTTGGAGAAATCGTCGACGCCACGATGCATCCGTCACCTGCAGGTGAAGACATCGTCGCGAGCTGTCGCCGGGTCGGCGCACGGTTTCCCGGGGTCGTGGTCGACACATGTGTCGTCGTGCCCGATCACCTGCCCATCATCGTGCACCTGGGAACCGATCCACGGATACCTGCGACACATGCGGTACCGGGGATTGTCGGGTGGCGCAGGAACCGGCTGCGGACACGCGACCGATATCGCGTCTGCGAGGGCACATGGCCACCATGCCGGGGACGATTGTGGCAAGGCTCGTATCACGACCGGATCATCCGGAACAACCGCGAGAAGGCGTGTCGGATCTCCATCGAGGCAAATCCGGCACGATGGCATGACCGTCACCAGCCGCAGGGGTGAACCTGCCGCAGGCAGTCGTCCACCCGGCGTGCGTGAGCCGCACGCACCGTCGTTCGACGATCGCAGCGGGAGGGTGCCGTCCCGGCTGCCCGATGTGGGACCCGATCGGTGGCCGCTTCGCGATCACGGACCGACTCCAGGTCGGCCCCCTTGCGTCTTCCGAACGCACCACACTACAGGAGACCGCCCATGACCACGCACCGCGAATCCCGACGTCGCCACCTCACCGACGCGCTGCGGCGCGGCACCATCTCGCGACGGACGTTCATCGAGCGCACCGCGGCAACCGGCTTCGGCGCCGGCACGGCCGTCTTCCTCGCCAACGCCGCCACCGCCGGTCCCGGCCCGAACGGCTTCGCCTTCTACCAGGGCGCCGACGGCACCCCCGCCGCCAGCCCGGCACCGGGGGCGTCGGCCATCCCCACCGTCGGCATGGAGGGCCGTACCCGCGGCGAGGGCGGCGAGCTCCGCATCCTCCAGTGGCAGGCCCCCACCCACCTCAACGCCCACCGCTCCACCGGCGGCAAGGACTTCATGGCGGCCGACATCGTCTCCGAGCCACTCATGCGCTACGCCGAGGATGGCACCCTGATCGCCAACCTCATCACCGAGGTGCCCGCCGTGGAGAACGGTCTGCTCGCCGAAGACCTCTCCTCCGTTACCTTCACGCTGCTGCCGGACCTGCGCTGGAGCGACGGCGAGCCCTTCACCTCGCGCGACGTCCAGTTCACCTGGGAGTGGGTGACGACCGAAGCCAACGCCTCCATCAACATCACCAGCTGGAGCGTGATCGAGTCGATCGAGACGCCGGACGAGCTCACTGCGGTGGTCATCTTCACCTCACCTTCCGCCGCCTGGTTCGAGGCCTTCACGGGCGGCTACATCGGCCATATCTACCCGGCCCACGCCTTCGACGACGACCCCACCAACCCCAACGAGGACTTCCTCCTCAACCCGATCGGCACCGGCCCCTACCGGGTCGAGTCGATCTCGCCGAACGACGAGGCGACGTTCGTCATCAACGACTACTACCGCTTCCCCGACAAGCCGTACTTCGAGCGCGTCTTTCTCAAGGGTGGGGGCGACCCCGCCTCCGCGGCTCGCGCGGTCCTCGAGACCGGCGACTACGACTTCGCACCGATGCTCCAGGTCGAGCCCGAGGTGCTGGCGGAGATGATGGACGGCGGCAACGGGGTCGTGGTGGTCGTGCCCGGCGCGGGCGCGGAGCAGATCTACATCAACTTCTCCGACCCGCACACCGAGGTCGACGGCCAGCGCTCGGAGATGAACACCCCGCATCCGTTCCTCACCGACCCGGCCGTGCGCGAGGCACTCAACCTGGCCGTGGACCGGGCGCTGATCTCCGACGAGTTCTACGGCGAGGGCGAGCCACCCACCGCGAACGTCTTCACCGGACTGCCGTCGTTCGAATCGCCCAACACCAGCTGGGAGTTCGATCTCGAGCAGGCGGCCCAGATCCTCGAGGACGCCGGCTGGGTCCTGGACGGCTCCGTGCGCGCGAAGGACGGCGTCGCGCTCGAGTTGACCTACGCCACCACCATCAACCAGGTCCGCCAGAAGACCCAGCAGGTGGTGAAGGACACCGTCGAGCAGATCGGCTTCGCGGTGACGCTGGAGCAGGTCGACGCCGGCATCTTCTTCGACAATGCCGCGGGGAACGAGCAGAACATCGGCCACATGTACTGGGACATCAACATGTACACCAACGGCGCCACCACACCCGTGCCGATCGCCTACACGGGCAACTGGTACAGCGGCGGGCCGGATCGAGGCAACATCGCGCAGGCATCGAACGGCTGGCTCGGGACCAACCGCCAGCGCTGGATCAGCGAGGAGTACGACGCGCTCTACGAGCAGCTGCTGGTGGCGACCGACGTCGAGGAGGCCTTCGACCTCATCATCCAGATGAACGACGTCATCATCAACGACCGGGCGATCATCCCCATCGTCAACCGGGCGTCGGACACCTACGCCGCGTCGACCACCCTGGAGCTCGAGAACGTCGCGATCGGCGTCGGCTTCGAGCTCAGCTACTGGAACCTCGCGAACTGGAACCGCAAGTCGTAGGGCAGGGGACCGCCACACCTGTGGCGGCACCGCCGTCCGGAACACGCCGGTCATCGACATGCGGGAACGCGAGCTTCACTCAGGATCGTCGAGCCACCCACTCGCTGGGGAGGTATCCCCAGCGAGCGATCTGCGTCGGGGCGGACGCGTTCGTGATCCGGAACCGCCGCACCCGCTTTCCATCGATCCACGACACCGTCCACGACGGGAAGCCGGGCAGGGGAGAGGCACGACCGCACCGGCGGTGCGGCGGATCTCACCTTCGACCAGCCGATGGCGCAGTAGCCCTCTTGGGTTATTGTGAAAACTATCACAAGTCCATATGATGAGGCGGACAGGCAACGTGGCCTGCCCGATACCCGGGCACCCGACGGCCCCCGGCCGCCACGCCCGGCCTCAACGGAAAGGTTCCCGCGATGGCAACGACGCTATCCCACGGACCCCGTGCCGCCACCCGCCCCCCCGAGGCGGCCTCCCATGACCCGCGCCCCCACGTCGTCATCCTCGGCGGCGGCTTCGCGGGACTGAACGCCGCCAAGGCGCTGCGCAAGGCCCCGGTACGAGTCACCCTCATCGACAAGCGCAACTTCCACCTGTTCCAGCCGCTCCTCTACCAGGTCGCGACGGCGTCGCTCTCGCCGGCAGAGGTCGCCTACCCGATCCGTGCGATCCTCCGCAAGCAGCGCAACACCACCGTCCTCCTCGGCGAGGCAACCCGCATCGACCTCGACCGGCAGGAGGTCGTGCTGACCGACGGTCGCGTGCCCTACGACTACCTGATCGTCGCCACCGGCACCCAGAACTCCTACTTCGGACACCCCGAATGGGAGGAGATCGCCCCAGGCCTCAAGTCGATGGAGGAGGCGCTCACCATCCGGCGCAAGGTCTTCCACGCCTTCGAGCGCGCCGAGCGGGAGTCCGACCCGGAGCGCCGCCGGGCCCTGCTGACCTTCGTGATCGTCGGCGGCGGCGCCACCGGCGTCGAGCTCGCCGGCGCGCTGGCCGAGATCTCCCGCCAGACCCTGCGCGACGAGTTCCGTACCTTCGATCCGGCCGAGGCCCGTATCCTGCTCGTCGAGGGCGGTCCCACCCTGCTCAAGGGCTACTCCGAGCGCCTCACCACCGCCGCCCAACGCTCGCTGGAGAGGCTCGGCGTCGAGGTCCGCACCGGCACCCGCGTGCGCGCCATCCAGCCGGGCCGGGTGCGACTGGACGATGAGGAGATCGCGGCCGAGACCGTCCTGTGGGCGGCCGGCGTCACCGGCCACGAGCTCGGCGCGAACCTCGGCGCCCGGCGGGAACGGGGTGGACGCGTTCCGGTCACCGACACCCTCCAGCTGGCGGGCTACCCGAACGTGTTCGTCGCCGGCGATCTCGCCGCGTCGGTTGGCAAGGATGGCGAGGACCTGCCCGGTGTCGCCCAGGTGGCGATGCAGGGTGGCAAGCTCGCCGGCAGGAACGTCGCCCGGCTGGTGAAGGGCAGGGAGCCGAAAGCCTTCCACTACTTCGACAAGGGCACGATCGCGACGATCGGCTGGAACCGGGCGGTCGCGAGGATCGGGCCGCTCGAGGTGTCGGGGTTCATCGCCTGGGCGATCTGGGCCCTCATCCATGTCGCCTACCTGATCAACTACCGCAGCCGGTTCACGGTGATGCTGCAGTGGATGTGGGCGTACGTGACGCGCAATCGCGGGTCGCGCCTCATCACCGGCCAGCCGGTGGTGGCGCCCGAGCCGGTCACCCTCACCGAGTGGCGCGCCGCGCGCGACCGCGCCGCCTGACGGCATCGACCGACGGCCTCCCCCATTCATACGCGCCCCGGGAGCGTGACATGTCCCCCATCCAGCATCCAGGAACGACCAGACTGATCCACGAGGCATACGTGAGCGACCAGAGGGATCGCACCGGCACCCGCCCGCGACGGGAGCACGATCGGCCCGGTCCGGCGCCCGGGGACGGGATCCGCACCGCGATCGGCAGGACACTGATCGCGATCGGGACCCGGATCGAGCCCGCCCGGGCCCGGCGACCGGTCGCGGTGCGCGCATCGCGCTGACCCGCCTCACCTGTCACCAGCAGAGCCCCGTCCATTCATGGAAGGACGGGGCTCTGCTGCCGCCCGACATTCCCGCCGACCGCACGTGGACGCTCGGCCATCCCGTGCCATGCCACCCCTGCGGCAGCGGGTAGCGTGGGTCCACCCCCGTTGCGGCCGTTCGTCACATCGACGGCCCGGTGCCACGCCCGGAGTTCCCTGTCGTCCCAGCAGCCCACACCCCGTAGTGCCGCCCTCGATCGCATCCCCCCGCCCCGTCGGCGGCGCCCCGCGATGCCGCCCCGACCACGAATCCTCCGCGCAGCCGTCCCCACGACGGCCCTCCATCACAGCACCAGCCATGTGCCGGCACTGCGTCGATCCCCACCCCATACGGATACCGTGTGTCGATCTCGCCCACCCACTTGACAGAATCGCAATGTCGATATAATATCGATATATCGATGACACATCGAAACGGTACCAACAGGGACGATCGAAAGGAACGACCACATATGAACAACGGTACGATGCACCGAGAACACGGATTTGGACGCGGCGAAGGCCGCCGGGGCGGCGGTCGCATGCACCGTCACGCCTGGGCGCGACGGCGCGCGATGATGGAGGGAGCACGCATGGAGCACGGCAAGGCGGGTCGGCGCGGCTGGGGCCGCCGGCGAGGCAGGCGCGGCGCCATCCGGGCGGCGATCCTGATGCTCCTCAGCGAGCAGCCGATGCACGGGTACGAGATGATCCAGCAGATCGGCGCCCGCAGCGGGGGAGCCAGGCAGCCCAGCCCCGGCTCCATCTACCCGGCGCTGCAGATGCTCGAGGATCAGGGACTGATCCGGGCCGAGGAGGCCGAAGGGCGACGCACCTTCCACCTCACCGACGCCGGCCGCGAGCACGTCGAGCGGCACCGCGAGGAGCTGGCGGCCGCCTGGAACGCGATGCAGGACACGACGGGTGCCGCCGCGGCGGAGCTGCGGGATCTCGTCCGCCAGATCGGCATGGCGGCCGGCCAGGTGGCCCACGTGGGATCGCCGGCGCAGCTCGCCTCGGCCCGCACCCTCCTGACCACCACCCGCCAGCAGCTCTACCGCATCCTGGCGGAGGACGACACCTCCGGGGAACAGTAATCCCCTCATCGCCATGACCGGCACCGAGGCCGGCAGACAGCGCCGAGGGTGATCCCCTCGGCAACCCCCATCCCGCCCCCCGTGCATCGAATGCACGGGGGGCGTCGTCTTGGCGAGTCGATCCTCCGGGCGTCCTCGGACACGACCTGGACCGCCACAGGGTCGCCCCCGCACGATGGGCCGCAGGGGGAAGGGGGCTGCCTGGTGCCACCGTCCGTGTGGCCCCCCGCTGCAGCGGACGCTCACATCGATTCCAGGGGGACGTCATTGCCATTGACAGCGGCTCGGGAGACGGGCACTATTACGTCTGACGATATATCACGATGCGATATATCGGGCGGCGATATGGCGCCACGCACTCACGGGACCCTGAAGGAACGTCGACATGGGCAGGAACCAGCTTGATCTCGGGCGCTTCGCCGAACCGGCCTTGCTCATCCTGATCAGCCTCGCGGATCAGCCACGGCACGGCTACGCCATGATGGAGGACATCGTCGAGTTCTCCGGGGTGAAGCTGGGACCAGGCACCCTCTACGGCGCGATCGCCCGCCTCGAGGAGCGCGGCTTCATCGAGGCGGTCGACAGCGGCGACCGGCGCCGCCCCTACCGCATCACCGACGTCGGCCGCACCGCGCTCGCGGAGCATCTCGACAACATGACATCCGTCACCACCGCAGGCCTGCAGCGCATCAGTCAGAACGGGAAGAGAGCATCATGAACGGGAGCATCCTGCTCAACCTGTACCCGCGCTCCTGGCGCAACCGGTACGAGGCCGAGTTCCGGGCAATGCTCGAGGAGCATCCGATCTCGCCGATGGAAGCGCTCGACATCGTGCTCGGCGCCGCCGATGCCCACCTGCGACCACAGGCCCACCGGGGCGCCGCCGCCCCGCCCGCGCCACCGGACCAGACGGGCGGCCCCGGAGCCGACGCCGCCGGTCCGACCCGGGGCCAGGGCTTCCTCTTCGCCCACATCGCGCTGTTCGTCGCCGTGATCTCGCTGCTCGCGCTGATCGACGCCTACTTCACCCCCGGCAACTGGTGGGTGCTCTACCCCCTCTGGGCCTGGGGCACCATCCTCGGCACCCACGCCGCGCTGGTGATGCGCTGGAAGGGACTCCTCGGCGCCCACGTCGTGTTCTACACCCTCCTCAACGCGGGTCTGGTCGGCATCAACATCGTCCACGGCGGCGGCTTCTGGGCGGTCTGGCCAATCATCGGACTCGGCATCCTCCTCGTCGCCCACGCACTGATCGCGGGCCGCGGCGTCAGCCTGATCCAGGCGCACGGCGTCGCCACGATCCTCGCGGCCGCCGCGCTGATCATGGTCGGTGTCGTCACCCGCTTCGACGGCACCGTCGGCGTCCTCTTCGCCGGAGCCGAGCTCGGTGTCGTGCTTGCCGCCCACTGGTTGATGCGCTACCGAAGCTGGAACCTGCTGGCGGCGCACGCCTTCGTCTACGCCGGCGTCCTCGCGCTCATGCTGGTGAGCAACCTCATCGTCGACCCCGACGACCTCTGGGTCCGCTTCCCGTTCGCCTTCTGGACGGTCCTGCTGATCGGGCATGCGCTGGTCCACTTCCGGGTCGCCCGCTGGGGCGGCGCCGACTGGGAAGCGCTGATGCTGGAGCAGCTCGGCACGCGCGGCGAGACGGACCGCCAGCGACGCCTCATCGGCACCCTCACTGCGCACATCTATCTCTTCCTGATCGCGGCGGCGGGGCTCATCATCCTCAACATGATGAGCGGTGCCGACAACGCCTGGGCGGCCTGGCCGCTCGGCATCTGGTACGTGCTGCTCACCTTCCACGCGGGCTATGTCATGGCCCCGCGACGCATCCTCGGCTCGCTGCTGTTCGGGTGGGTGGCGGTCTCGATCGGCTTCGTGGTGATCGACCTCGTGACCGGCGGCGACGCCTGGTGGTACTGGCCGGTGATGTGGTCAGGCGTGGTGGTCGCCACGATCACGGGTGCGATGTGGACCCGTAGCCGCCCGCTGGCAGGAGCGCACCTGCTCGGCGGGCTGGCACTCGCGTTCGCGCTGATCGTCACGGACCTGATCACGGGATCACCGACCTGGTGGTTCTATCCGGTGGCGGCGATCGTGGTCTCCTTCATCGCGCACTTCGCGCTGACCCTGGATCTCAACCGGATGCTGGGGGTCTCGGGCGGGAAGGATCGCTAGCCCACCGCGACGCCCGGACCCATCCCGTGGCCAGGCGGTGCTAACCCCTTCGGGTTAGCACCGCCAGCGACGCCCGCTCTCCACACGGCGGGGTGCGCGCTGCTCGACGCCGAAAATCCGCCCCTGGACTGGCCTCCCGCCACCCCCACCGATCCTCCCTGCCTTGCCGGGCTTTCCTGTCGACGCCCCCGGAATTTTGTAGACTGACGACAGACCCCATGAGAGAGCTGGCCAGGGCGAGCCACTTCGCGTGATGTCGGCTCCCGGGTAATGTCCATAGTTCCAGGAGGAACCCGAGGTTATGTCCCAGTTCGGCAATTCGCAGGTTCGCAATCTGATCGAATCCTACAGGCAGGGCCAGATCGATCGCCGCCAGTTCATGGCTCGCGCCGCCGCGATCGGCGTGCCGTCCGCCGTGGCGCTCTTCATGGCCAACGCCACCCCGATCGTCGCCGCCGGTGGCTCCCGCAATGGCTTCGCCTTCTACCAGGGCGCCGATGGCACCCCCGCCGCCAGCCCCACCAGCGGTGCTCCCGGGATCCCCGAGGTGGGGATGGAGGGCCGCACCCGCGGCGAGGGCGGCGAGCTCCGCATCATCCAGTGGCAGGCAGCCACCCACCTCAACGCCCACCGCGGCACGGGCGACAAGGACTACCTGGCCGCCGACATCGTCTGCGAGCCGCTCATGCGCTACGCCGAGGACGGCTCGCTGCTGCCCAACCTGATCACCGAGGTGCCCGCCGTCGAGAATGGCCTGCTCGCCGAGGACCTCTCCCAGGTCACGTTCACGCTGCTGCCGGACGTCACCTGGAGCGACGGCGAGCCGTTCACGGCCCGCGACGTCCAGTTCACCTGGCAGTGGATCACCACCGAGTCCAACGCCGCCGTCACCTTCGCGGTGTGGGACGTGATCGAGAACATCGAGGTGGTCGACGACCTCACCGCCGTGGTGACGTTCAAGCAGCCGTCCGCCGCCTGGTTCGATCCCTTCACCGGCGGTCGCAACGGCCACATCTACCCGGCACACGTCTTCGGCGATGACCCGGCCAACGCCAACGAGGACTTCCTCCTCAACCCGATCGGCACCGGCCCGTACGTGGTGACCAGCTTCGTGCCGAACGATTCGGTCACCTACGAGGCGAACCAGAACTACCGCTTCCCGAACAAGCCGTTCTTCGCGACGGTCAACATCAAGGGTGGTGGTGACGCCGCCTCGGCCGCCCGCGCGGTGCTGGAGACCGGCGAGTACGACTACGCCTGGAACCTCCAGGTCGAGCCGGCCGTGCTCGAGCAGATGACCCAGGGTGACGCGCGCGGCCAGGTGGTGGTCGTGCCGGGCACGTCGGTCGAGCGCATCAACATCAACTTCTCCGACCCCAACACCGAGGTCAACGGCCAGCGCTCCGAGATGAACACCCCGCACCCGTTCCTCACCGACCCGGCCGTGCGCCAGGCGATGGCGCTCTCCGTCAACCGCCAGCTGATCTCCGACGAGTTCTACGGCGAGGGTGAGCCCCCGACCGCCAACATCCTCACCGGTCTCGAGGCGTTCGACTCCCCCAACACCTCGTGGGAATACGATCTCGAAAAGGCCGCCCAGGTGCTGGAGGACGCCGGCTGGGTCCTCGACGGCGACCGCCGCAGCAAGGACGGCGTGACGCTGGAGCTGACCTACGCCACCTCGGTCAACCAGGTCCGTCAGAAGACCCAGCAGGTCGTCAAGGCCGACTGGGAGGCGATCGGCATCGGTGTCACCCTCGAGCAGGTGGACGCCGGCATCTTCTTCGACTCCGCCGCCGGCAACGAGCAGAACATCGGCCACATGTACTGGGACATCAGCATGTACACCAACAACGCCACCTCCTCGGTGCCGATTGCGTACATGCAGGACTGGTACGCCGGCCCCAATGGCAGCAACGTGGCGCAGGCGTCCAACGACTGGCAGGGCACCAACCGCCAGCGCTGGATCAACGAGGAGTACGACGCGATCTTCGAGCAGCTGCAGGTCGCCACCGACCTCGAGCAGGCCTTCGATCTGCTCATCCAGCTCAACGACATCCTCATCAACGAGAACGTCGTGATCCCGCAGGTGAACCGCGCCGCCGACAAGTACGCGATCTCCAACCGCCTGCGGAACGAGAACGTCGCGAAGGGCGCCGGCTTCGAATACAACTACTGGAACATCGCCAACTGGAACACGGTCGACGAGTAGCGGCCAATCCAGTGCACCACGATCGAGCCCCGAGGGACACATCATCCCTCGGGGTTCGTCGTCCCCGGCATCGCCCCTCCGCGTCGTGGTGCCGCCCCCGTGACGGCTCGATCGCACGATCCCGGAGCTCGTGGTGCCGGCCGGCTCCGGCCATCGGCACGAAGGCGAGGGGACACGTGCAATCCGTGACGATCCGTTCATAATGGGGGCGGGCGACAGCGACATGACTCGATCGAGGGGGAGTGGTTTGACACCCCCGGGCGAGCTCATAGACTGAACGCCATGGCACAAGCTGAGCGTCGGCGCACGTCACCTCGACGTCCGAACCGTCGCGCAAAGGAGGCTCACTCGATGTCTCGTTCAGGCACTTCGCAGTTCCGGGCCCTCGTCGATTCGTTCCGCTCCGGCGACCTCGATCGCCGTCAGTTCATCGCTCGCGCGACAGCGCTCGGCGTGCCCGCCGCGGTGGCGGTGTTCATGGCCAATGCAGCTCCGGTCATCGCTGCCGGTGGCTCCCGCAACGGCTTCGCCTTCTATGCGCAGGACGCCACCCCGACCGGAGACGCCCCGGGCTTCCCGGCCGTCGGCATGGAGGGGCGTACCCGCGGCGAGGGCGGCGAGCTCCGCATCATCCAGTGGCAGGCAGCTACCCACCTCAATGCCCACCGCTCGACCGGTACCAAGGACTTCATGGCCGCCGACATCATCAACGAGCCCTTGATGCGGTACGCCGAGGACGGCTCGCTGCTGCCCAACCTGATCACCGAGGTGCCGTCGGTCGAGAACGGCATGCTCGCCGAGGATCTCTCCCAGGTGACGTTCTCCCTGCTCCCCGATGTGGTCTGGAGCGATGGCGGGCCCTTCACCGCCCGTGACGTGCAGTTCACGTGGGAGTGGATCACCACCGAGTCCAACGCCGCGGTGACCTTCGCGACCTGGGACGTCATCGAATCGATCGAGGTGCCCGAAGAGCTCACCGCGGTGGTGACGTTCAAGCAGCCGTCGGCGGCATGGTTCGACCCGTTCACGGGCGGCAACAACGGCCACATCTACCCGGCACACGTCTTCGACGACGACCCGACCAACGCCAACGAGGGGTTCCTGACGGCCCCGATCGGCACCGGCCCCTACGTCGTCGAGTCGTTCTCCGCCAACGACCAGGTCACCTACACCGTCAACGAGAACTACCGCTTCCCGAACAAGCCGTTCTTCTCTCGCATCCTGCTCAAGGGTGGCGGCGACGCCGCCTCGGCCGCCCGCGCGGTGCTGGAGACCGGCGAGTACGACTACGCCTGGAACCTGCAGGTCGAGCCCGACGTCCTGGCGGAGATGGCTGAGGGCGGGCAGGGCCAGCTCGTCGTCATCCCGGGCACGTCGGTCGAGCGCATCAACATCAACTTCTCCGACCCCGACACCGAGGTGGACGGTCAGCGCTCCGAGATGAATACCCCGCACCCGTTCCTCACCGACCCGGCCGTGCGCGAGGCGCTCAACCTCGCGTGCAACCGTCAGCTCATCTCGGAGGAGTTCTACGGCGAGGGCCAGCCCCCCACCGCGAACGTCCTCGCCGGTCTCGACGCATTCGACTCCCCCAACACGAGCTGGGAATACGATCTCGAAAAGGCCGCCCAGGTGCTGGAGGACGCCGGCTGGGTGCTGGAAGGTGACACCCGCGCCAGGGACGGTGTCGAGCTCTCGCTGCGCTATGCGACCTCGGTCAACCAGGTGCGTCAGAAGACCCAGCAGGTGATCAAGGCCGACTGGGAATCGATCGGCATCGCCGTCCAGCTCGAACAGGTGGACGCCGGCATCTACTTCGACAGCGCCGCCGGCAACGAGCAGAACATCGGTCACATGTACGTCGATATCAACATGTTCACGAACGAGGCGACCTCCTCGGTGCCGATCGTGTACATGCAGGACTGGTACGCCGGGCCCGACCGCAGCAATGTCGCGCAGGCCTCGAACCAGTGGCAGGGCACCAACCGCCAGCGCTGGGTGAACGAGGAGTACGATGCGGCGTTCGAGCAGCTGCAGGCGGCGACGAGCCTGGAGGAGGCGTTCGAGCTGCTGATCCAGCTCAACGACATCGTGATCGCGGATCGCGCGTCGATCCCCCTGGTCAACCGCTCGGCGGACACCTATGCGATCTCGAACCGGCTCCGCCCGGAGAACGTCGCCCTCGGTGCCGGCTTCGAATACAACTACTGGAACATCGCCAACTGGAACACGGTCGACTAGGGCACCCGCCCAGCGCACGGCCGAACCCCCGAGGAATCGTCTGTCCCTCGGGGGTTCGGCGTCCCCGGCATCGCCCCTCCGCGTCGTGGAGCCGCCCCTGTCACACGATCGAGCCGGTGACCGGCCACATCGCAGGGACGGCCCGCCGCCATGTCGTGATGGTCCGGCGCGCGATGCACTGAAGGCCGGATCCCGCTCACGCCCCGGCGCACTGACACGCCGCTGACACACGCGGCCGTGAGACGGTACGCCCATGGCACGCCCGCAGGGGTAAGATGACCAGAGCCCTCGACCTCCGGAGCTGTGACCATGGCCACACGATCCTCCCAGCCACACGCGAGCGACCGGCCGTCGGCGATGCAGACCCTGCGCCGCCTGTACGTCTATGCCGTCTCGGGGGCCACGCTCGTCATCGCCGCGATCGGCGCGACGAACCTGCTCGGTCTCGGGCTCGACGCGCTCTTCACCGCGATCGGCGGGGAGGAGTGGATCCAGGGCGGCCCGGACTGGGAGCGCGAGCGCCTCAGCCTGAGCATCCCGTTCATCGCGATCGCGACACCGATCTGGTACCTGCACTGGCGCATGGCACAGCGCGCCGTTCACGGCGACGATGCGGTGACGGAGCGCCGCTCGGTGGTCCGGAGTGCCTGCTTCACGCTGCTGTTCCTCATCGCGGCGCTGATCGTGTCGCTGTCACTGGAGTCAACCGTCGACCTGGCCCTGCGCGACCTGCTCGGTGAGCCTCTTCCCGATTACCAGCGGGACAGGGTGGTGGATGACCTCGCCACCGTGATCGTCGTCGCGGCGGTCTGGATGTTCCATCTCCGCACCTACATCGGCGACGTCCACGCGGAGACCACCGAGGTGCGACAGCTCGTGCTCCCGCAGGCCGCGATCTACGTCATCGGGGCGGTCGCCGCGATCCTGATGCTGTTCGGCCTCTCAGACCTGCTCCGGCTGGCCGTCGATGCGCTGACCGATGCCGACCACACCGATCGCTGGTGGAAGGACGCACTGGCGAACGACGCCTCGAGGGCGATCACCGGCGGCCTGCTGTGGGGAGCGCACTGGCAGCTCGGCAGGCGCCTGCTGGCCGGATCGAGCTGGTGGGGCAGGAGCGAGTGGGGTGCCGGGATACGACGCCTCTACCTCGTGGCGATGGTGCTCGCCACCGGTCTGGTGACGCTCATCTTCCTCGCACAAACCATCGACGGCCTCGCCGGCGTCGCGCTGGAGGTCGGCGTGCGACCGGGCGAGAGCCGGCTTGCCACCATCCTCCGCCCGCTGGCGGCGACCCTGCCGTTCGTCGCGCTCTGGCTCGTTCACCGGCACTGGCTGTACAACGAGCCGGAGGAGGCGGGACACGGGATCGCGCCGGTCACCGTGGACCGGATCTTCGGGTACGCCATGGCCTCCCTCGGCCTGCTGCTGGCATGCGCCGGCCTCGCGACGCTGCTGGGCGAGGTGGGCCAGGAGCTCGCCGGCGACGACCACTGGCGGCGGGACATCGGCTGGCCACTCGGAATCGCGATCGCAGGCGGCGCGACCTGGGCGTGGTACTGGATCGCCACCCGGCGACGACTCGCGAGCGCCCCCGAGGCCGAGCAGGCGTCCACGGCGCGCCGCGCCTATCTCCTGGTGGTGCTCGGCGGCGCGATCGTGGCCCTCGTGGTCGGGCTGGCGATGACGATCTACCAGGTCATGAGGGAGATCCTGGGCGTCGCCGGCGAGACGGGTCTCGCCTCGGAGATCGCCCTGCCGATCGGCATCACCCTCGTCACCGTCGTCGTGATGGCCTACCATGGCGTGCTGCTCCGCCGGGACGTGGCGGTCCGCGAGCTGATCGAACGTGAGGATGCGGCGATGGCCACCGAAGCTCGCATCGGGCTCACCCTCACCGGCCCCCGGGACGGCGACATCGCTGCGGTCGTCGAGACTCTCCGTCGCCATCTCCCGGAAGGGTATCGCCTGGAGCGCTGAGGGGCGACGAGCCGGCGCGTCTCACCGACCCTCCCTGTCGGTGACCCCGGTGATGCGCGATGCGACGACGCCGGCATCGCGGAGGACCAGGAGCGCGGGATCGAGATCGACGTAGCCCGCCGGTGTTGTGTCGATCGTCGCGACCAGCGCACCATCGGGCACACCCGGTGGCCGCTCGGCGAGCATCCGCCGCTGCCGCCGCATCACCTCCACATCGGCATCGGAGGGATCGTCCCCCCGGGCGGCGCGCTCCTCCAGGCGCCGCTCCAGCACCGCCTCGTCACAGACCGTCTCGACCAGCAGGAAGGGGGCGTCGTGTTCCCGGGCGATGGCGGCCGCCGCCGCCCGTTGCCCGCCATCGAGGAAGGTCGCGTCCAGGATCACCGGTCGACCGGCCGCGATGGATTCCTCCGCGAGCTCGGCCAGTCGCGCGTAGGTCGCGGCGGTCCAGTCCTCCCCGTAGAGCCCGGAGCGCCAGGCCGACGCCGCCGGGCCTTCCCGCCCGGCGAGCGCCTTGCGAACGACATCCGACCGGTGGTGGTCGGCCCGGAGCACGCGGGCGAGATGGCGCGCGACGGTCGACTTGCCCGTCCCGCTGATGCCGGTCATCGCGATCACGATTGGTCGGCACGTGATGGCGTGGCGGGCGGCCGTGTGCAGGTAGCCTGCCGCGACCGCGAGCTGGGGCGCATCGTCGTCCTCGTCCGATTCGGCCATCTCGATCCCGGCGATCTTCGCCCGCACCAGCGCCCGGTGCACCCAGTAAAGTCCGAGCAGGTCGGCCGGCAGGTCGAGCCCAGCCTGCCGATAGCGGTCGACGATCCGGTCGGTCGCGCACTCGTCGATGCCGAGCCGGTCGAGATCCATCAGCAGGAAGGCGAGGTCGCTGGCGATGTCGGCGCAGCGGATGTCCCGGTTGAACTCGACGCAGTCGAAGACCTGCACGCGACCGTCCGGCTCGAGGCAGATGTGCTCGGCGCGCAGGTCGCCGTGCCCCTCGCGAATCCAGCCCTCCCGCGCCCGACGGAGCAGCAGCCCCTGGTTCGCGACGATGAACGCCCGCACGGCGGCGTCGATCAGCGACAGCTCCACCACGAAGGGACGATCCCGAAACAGCGGCCGGAGCTCGTCGACATTGTCGACCAGCACCCCGGTGGCCATCGCGGCGAGCGCCTCGGCGTCACCCGCGCAGGGCGGGGAGGCGCGCAGGTTGAAGTCGACCAGGCGGTCAGAGAGGCGCTCCACCCATCCCTCCGGCAGGTTGCCGGACGTGATCAGCTCGTCGAGCATCCGGTCGGCCGGCAGCCGTCGCATCAGCGTGGCCCATTCGACCGGCGCGCCCTCGCCGTCGACCTCGTGCCCGCGCGGACCGCGCGTGATCGGCACCGTGCCCAGATAGACGTCGTCCGTGAGCCGCGCGTTGAGGCGCACCTCGCTCTCGCAGGAGCGGCGACGTGCCTCGACGGTGGTGTGGTCGACGAACGGGAGCCGCACCGGACGCTTCACCTTGACGACGCGATCGCCGGCCAGGAACACCCACGAGATGTGGGTCTCGATGCGCTCGACGTGGTCCGGTGACCACGGGTAGGCATCGGGTCGGAGCAGGTCATCGGCGAGGGACGAGGTGGTCATGGCGGCGCAGGGCTCCTTCGGTCAACGTCGCTGGTCTCGCCTCCATTCCACCACAGGTGCGCTCGCGGTGCCGCATGAGCGTCGGGGAGATCGGCGCGGTGTCGTCTTGTCGCACGTCGCCAGACGTCCTACACTGTCCGAAGTCTCAATGCGTGAGGAAATGGCGGGATGCCACGATGGTGTGTGATCCCGGGAAATACCTGGAGCGTACTACCATCTGAGCCCCAACGGCGGAGGTTGGCGCGACCGCTGTTTTCAGCGATTGACCGATTGGTGTCTGGGTCATCCGGGGGATGACCGGCAAGGAGAACGTCTTCGTTATGTCCGATCAGCAACCACCCCGCAATTCGGAGCTTCGCGCCCTCTACGAGAGCTACAAGGCCGGCAGGATCGACCGCCGCCGGTTCATCGAGCGAGCCTCGCTGAGCGCGATCGGTGTCACTGGCGCGTACTTCCTGGCCAATGCCGGGGCCGCGGCAGCCGGTGGCGTCAAGCCCCTCGGCGGCTTCGCCTTCGCGCAGGACGCCACCCCGGCGGCTTCGGGCCGACCGGAAGTCGGCACCGAGAACCAGGAGCGCGGCGCCGGGGGTGAGCTGCGGCTCATCCAGTGGCAGGCACCGACCATCCTCAGCCCGCACGTCGCCGTCGGCGTGAAGGACTTCCTGGCATCGTGCATCGTGATGGAGCCACTGATGCACTACCTGCCGGACGCCACCCTGACCCCGAACCTGGTCAAGGAGGTGCCGAGCGTCGACAACGGCCTCCTCGCCGAGGACCTCACCAGCGTCACCTACAACCTCCTCGAAGGGGTCACCTGGAGCGACGGCGAGCCCTTCACCGCCGAGGACGTCCGCTTCACCTGGGAATGGGTGATGACCCCGGAGAACGCCTCGGTCAACATCGGCAGCTTCGAGCCGATCTCGGACATCGAGGTCGTCGACGAGCTGACCGTCACCGTGCACTTCTCCGCACCGAACCCGAACTGGTTCGAGGCGCACGCCGGCACCAGCACCGGCTACGTCTACCCGAAGCACGTGCTCGAGGCCGAGGGCTCGCACGAGCAGTTCATCCTCAACCCGATCGGCACGGGCCCGTACGTGGTCGAGAGCTTCACGCCGAACGACCAGGTCATCTACGTCCCGAACGAGAACTACCGCGAGCCCAACAAGCCGTACTTCAGCCGCGTCCTGCTCAAGGGTGGTGGTGACGCCGCCTCGGCCGCCCGCGCCGTGATCCAGACCGGCGAGTACGACTTCGCGTGGAACCTCCAGGTCGAGCCGGCCGTCATCGATGAGATGATGTCGGGCGAGAACACGACCGGCGTCGCCAAGGTCACGCCGGGCGCGAACGTCGAGCGCATCAACTTCAACTTCTCCGACCCCGACACCGAGGTCGACGGCCAGCGCTCGGAAATGAACACCCCGCACCCGTTCCTCACCGACAAGGCCGTGCGCCAGGCGATCTGCACCGCCGTCGACCGCGAGCTGATCGCGAACGAGTTCTACGGCGAGGGCAACCCGCCGGCAAGCAACATCCTCTCCGGTATCCCGGCCCTCGAGTCGCCGAACACCTCCTTCGAGTACGACGCGGAGGCGGCGAAGCAGATCCTCGAGGACGCGGGCTGGACCGGCGACGGCACCCGCAGCAAGGACGGCGTCGAGCTCGAGGTGACCTACGCCACCTCGGTCAACCAGGTCCGCCAGAAGACCCAGCAGGTCGTCAAGAGCAACCTGGAGGAGATCGGCATCTCCGTCACGCTCGAGCAGATCGACGCCGGCATCTACTTCGACAGCGCCGCCGGCAACGAGCAGAACATCAGCCACATGTACTGGGACTTCTCGATGTACCAGTCGGTGCCGAGCAACCCGACGCCGATCAGCTACATGGAGGCGTGGTACGCCGGACCGGACAACGAGAACGTCGCCCAGGCCTCGAACCAGTGGCAGGGCCAGAACTACCAGCGCTGGGTCAACGAGGAGTACGACGCGCTGCTTGACGCCGCTCGCGTCGAGCCCGATCCCGAGAAGCTGGCCGACCTCTTCATCCAGATGAACGACATCCTCATCAACGAGTACGTCGTTCTGCCGCTGGTGGTCGTCGGTAGCCGCACGGGCATCGGCAACCGCCTGCGCGAGGAGAACCTCGCCCTCGGCGCGTTCAGCTACAACTACTGGAACATCGCGAACTGGAACCTGGCCGACGGCGTCGAGCCGCAGTAGGCTCCACCCCCGCAGGGCCAGTCGCCCGCAGCGCCCGCCCCTCGAGGGGCGGGCGCTGCACGTTCACGGCACCCCGCTGGCACCTTCGGGCCATGCGCGGCCGTCGTGCCGCCTCGGCGGACGGGTCGATCCCACGCCACCGGCACACCGGTCCCGGACGGCACCGAATGCCGGTAAGTGCCAGGCAGCAGGCTGGCGCACATCCGTGCGCCTCCGCGGTACCGGCCGGATATGGACAGGTCCTGCCACGACCGCCGGGTCCGCTCGCTCCCCCTGTCAGTCGTTCCTTGCTACCATGATGCGGGATTGCAGCCACGGGCGCTGCCCGTAACTCCTGAAAGGCAAGGGATCATGCAACAGCACAAGGACGGACCATTTCGACGTCTCGCGACGGCCCTCCGCAACGGGGAGATCGACCGTCGCCAGTTCATCCAGGGTGCGACCGCACTCGGCATGAGCGTCGGCATGGCGAGCTTCATCGCGACCCACGCCGGCGCCCAGGAGGCCAGCCCCGAGGTCACCGGTGTCGCCGGCGCGGACGCCCGTCCGCAGGCTGGCACCGAGAACCAGGAGCGCGGCGCCGGGGGCGAGCTGCGCATCATCCAGTGGCAGGCACCCAGCCACCTGAGCTCGCACCAGGCGACCGGCGACAAGGACAGCATGGCCAGCTCGCTCATCTCCGAGCCGCTCATGTTCCGCCTGCCGGACGCCACCCTGATCCCCAACCTGGTCAAGGAGGTGCCGACGGTGGACAACGGCCTCCTCGCCGAGGACCTCACCAGCGTCACCTACAACCTCCTCGAAGGGGTCACCTGGAGCGACGGCGAGCCCTTCACCGCGCACGATGTCCGCTTCACCTGGGAATGGGTGATGGACAACGAGAACGCGGCGATCTATCAGCAGATCTATCAGCCGATCGAGGACATCGAGGTCATCGATGACGTCACGCTGACGGTCCACTTCAGCCAGCCGAACCCGACCTGGGCCGACGCCCATACGGGCTCGGGCAGCGGTGTGATCTACCCGCGACACATCCTCGAGGGTGGTGGTCAGGAAGCCAACGACGCGTTCCGCCTCAACCCGGTCGGGACCGGACCGTACGTCGTCGAGACCTTCTCGCCCAACGATCAGGTCACCTTCGTGATCAACGAGAACTACCGCGAGCCCAACAAGCCCTACTTCGAGCGGGTGCTCATCAAGGGCGGCGGTGACCCGGCCTCGGCCGCCCGCGCCGTGATCCAGACCGGCGAATACGACTACGCCTGGAACCTCTCGGTCGAGCCGGAGGTCCTCCGCGAGATGGAGAGCGACGACTCGCCCGGCGTGCTCAGCGTCAAGGCCGGCACCGGTGTCGAGCGCATCAACATCAACTTCTCCGACCCCGACACCGAGGTCGACGGGCAGCGATCGCACGTCGGCACGCCGCACCCGATCCTCTCGGACCCGGCGGTGCGCATGGCGATCCGCCTCGGCATCAACCGCCAGCAGATCGCCGACTCGTTCTACTTCGGCGGCGACCTCGAGCCGGCCGTGCCGAACATCCTCGTCGGCATCCCGGCCATGCTCTCCCCGAATCAGGAGCTCGAGTACGATCCCGAGCGGGCCAGGCAGATCCTCGAGGAGGCGGGCTGGACCGGTGACGGCGTCCGCAGCAAGGACGGCGTGGAGCTGAGCCTGCGGCTGGCAACGACGGTGAACCAGGTGCGCCAGAAGACCCAGCAGGTGATCAAGTCGAACCTCGAGGAGATCGGCTTCGAGATCACCCTCGAGCAGGTCGACGCCGGCATCTTCTTCGACAGCTCGCCGGGCAACCACCAGAGCAACTCGCACTTCTACACCGACATGAACATGTTCACCTCCTCGGTGGGCGCGCCGCCGCCGGTGGCCTTCATGGTCCGCTGGTACGCCGGCCCGAACAACGAGGAGATCGCCCAGAAGGAGAACAACTGGAGCGGTCGCAACATCCACCGGTGGAAGAACGAGGAGTACGACGCGCTCTACGAGCAGGCCCAGGTGGAGAGCGATCCGGAGACGATCGCCGACCTGTTCATCCAGATGAACGACATGGTGATCAACGAGAACGTCGTGATCCCGCTGGTGAACGTCGGCAACAAGATCGCCTTCAGCCGCACCCTCAACGAGGAGAACCTCGGGATCGGCTCGTTCGAGTTCGAGTACTGGAACATCGCCAACTGGAACCGCGTCGAAGGGTAACCCTCAACGATACCGGTTCAGGAACGACGGCAGGGAACCATGTGGTTCCCTGCCGTCGAAGGGTAACCACCAATGCGGATGGCCCGTGGGCCATCCGCATTGGTGTCCGTTGGGCCGGGCAGTGTCCGGCACGTCGCGCCCCGAGCGCGTGAGCTCGACGCGCGCCGAGGCGACCTACCGCCCCCCGGACCGCACGCCGACGGGCTCGCCGTCCGCCAGCTCCCCACCGGACGCGTCCTTGCTCTCGGTCATCATGATCGAGCGCTCGTTCGCGGTCAGCGCCCAATCCGGCTCGCCGCCCGCGAGCACCCCGCCCGGCGCCTCCTCGCTCTCGACCATCAGGATCGAGCGCTGGCTCGGCGTCAGCGGCCAGGACGTCCCGCTGCCAATCCCTGTCGGGAAATTCGCGGGATCCGACCCTTCGATCATCGCGATCGACCGCTCGTTCGCGGTCGGGGGCTGGAACACCGCGACCTCGACGCTGTCCATGACGCTCGTCGACTCCTTGCTCTCGATCATCAGGATCGATCGCTCGTTCTGGGTGGGCGGGTCGAACGTCCCATCGTCGGCCAGGGACGCCGACGGCGCGACGAGCCCGACGGCCGCGAGCGCGACACCGAGCGCGAGCGCCCGAATCGAGGGGGGCAGGAAGGCACCGGTGTTCGGGAGTGTGTTCATCGTGGTCTCCTCGTGCGGGAAGGGTGGATGTCGATCCCGATGAGCGCTGTCGCCGTGGGCGACACCCCACCGAGCTGCCTCCATCATCGAGATCCGCCCCGCCGAGGGGACCCGGGGATATACGGGGATGAACTACGGGTTTGTGGAACGGCACGCCGTCGCGGCAGGGGATGACCTCCCGGACAGATCGATACGGGGGCGAGCCGAGCCCCGGACCCGCCGGCGCTCCCGATCAGACCAGCCCCTCCCGGGCGGCGCGGGACGCCGCCTCGGCGCGGTTGGCCACCCCGAGCTTGCCCAGCACGTTGCGCACGTGCCACTCGGCGGTCCGCCGGCTGATGTACAGCATCTCCGCGATCTGCTGGTCGGTCCTGCCTTCCGCCACCAGGCGCAGCACCTCCAGCTCCCGCGGCGAAAGCCCGTAGGGCGGCTCATCCCGCGTCTTGTCCTCGATCGGTGCTGGCACGTACTCCAGCGCCTCGGCGATGACGGTCGCCACCGGCACCGCCGCGCCATCCGCCGCCGCCTGCGTCATCCAGGCGGTTCCAGGCCGGTCTCGCAGGGCCTCCCGGAGCCTCGTGATATCGATGTCGAACGGCGAAGGATCGGCAACCCCGGCGTCCCGGAGCACGCGGATCGACGCCCCGTGGAAGCGGGACGCCCAATCCGTGTCACCGGCACGGTAGGCCAGCAACGCCCAGGCATCCATCACCAGCGAGACGTCCGCGGGGTGCTGCACCGGGTCGAGCGCGCGCAGCCTTCTCCTGAGCGCCTCCACGGACGACGATACGTCGCCACGCTCCATGGCGATGACACCGGCAGTCAGGCACAGGTGGGTTGACGTCCAGGTCTGGCCATCGCTCTCCGCGATGCCGAGACCGGTTGCGACCCGCTCCGCCGCGAGATCCAGGTCGCCCCGGGCGCGGGCGATGAAGGCCAGCAGTTCCCACGCGCCCGGCAGCTCGCGCTTCGATCGGTAGGTCTCCAGCAGGTGTCGCTGCGCCTCCGCATGTCGCTCCGCCTCGTCGAGCGTGCCGTCGAGGAGCGCTCGCCAGGCGAGATGGGCGAAGTATCTTGCCCTCGCCCAGAAATCGCCGCTTTCCTCCGCGACGGCAACGGCCTCCGCTCGCAGCGTCTCCGCGAGATCGACATCACCGTCCTGGTCCGCGAACTCCGACAGGGTATGGAGGTTGATGCTCACCAGGCGGTGGTTGCCCGCCGTGCGCGCCGCGCTCAGGGCCGCCTCGACCTGCCGCCGCGTGGCGTCGTGGTCTCCCTGGTCACTGCAGACCCCGGCGAGCATCGTCCGGGCCTGCGCCTCGTGCCAGGCATTGCCCGCCTCCTGAAGGAGCACCGCCGCCTCCTCGAACACCTGGCGGGCGCGGTCGAGATCGCCGATGTTCCCCAGGTGGTAGGCCCACATCTTGAGCGCCAGGCCGCGACCTTCGCCGGCCGCACTGAGCGTGGGATGCGCCCGCCAGCGCGCGATTCGGGCCATGTTCTCGGGCCAGTAGCCCCGCACGGACAGGAAGTAGGCGATCCGGCTGAGCACGCGGACGGCGTCCTCGATCCTGCCATGCACGTCCAGCCAGTCCACGGCAGCGATGATGTTGGCGTAGTCGGCCTCCAGCCGGTCGAGGCACCGGGGCAGCTCGGGGCCGATCAGCTCGGCCTCCGCTCGCCTCGTGAGGTCGATGACGTACTCCGCGTGCGCGAGCCGGTTGGCGTCGGCATCGCCAGCATCCACTGACGCCTGCAGGCCGAACTCCCTGATCGTCTCCAGCATCTGGAACCGGTTGCCGGCACCCGGCGCACGCTGCACCAGGCTCTGCTCGACCAGCGATTGGAGCGACTCGAGCACATCGTTGTCCCCGCCTGGCGACTCCGGCCAGGCGAGCACGAACTCGGCCGCCTCGAGGGTGAACCCGCCGAGAAAGACCGACAGGCGCCGGAACACCGCCTGCTCGTCCGGCGTGAGAAGGTCGTGGCTCCAGCCGATCGCATCGCGCATCGATCGCATCCGCGCCGGGGCATCGCGATGCCCACCGGTGAGCATCCCGAGGCGATCCGTGAGGCGCGACAGGATCTCGCCGGGATCGAGCACACCGATCCGCGCGGCCGCGAGCTCGATGGCGAGGGGCAGGCCATCCAGCTTGCCGCAGATCGCCGCCACCGTGTCGATGTTCGTCGCATCCAGACTGAAGCCGGGATTCACGGCCTGCGCCCGCTGGGCGAAGAGTCTGAGGGAGGCAGCTTCCGCCGCCCTCCCGGTGTCGGACTCCGGCACGGGCAGCGGCGCGACGATGTACCGCTGCTCGCCCTCGACATTCAGCGCCATCCTGCTCGTGACCAGCACCGTGAGCCCCGGGCAGGCACCGAGCAGACCGACGAGCCAGGTCGGTGCCTCCGCCAGCAGGTGCTCGAAGTTGTCCAGCACCAGCAGCAGATGACGGTGCCGCAGGGCACCTGCGAGCGTGTCCAGCACGGACTGACTCGCCCGCTCAGGGATGGCCAGCGATGTTGCGACCGCCGACGGCACGTGACCGGCTTCGCGAACCGGCGCCAGCGCGACGAAGCAGGCTCCATCCGCGAAATCACCCTCGACGCGCCTCGCAACCTCGATGGAGAGGCGGGTCTTCCCCACACCGCCCGGCCCGGTGAGGGTGAGCAGTCGCACATCGTCCCGCCGCACCAGCCCGGCAGCGGCGTCGATGTCGAGCTCGCGACCGATGAAGCGGGTGAGCGGCACCGGCATGGGGGCGATGCCACCCTCCCGGGCTGGGAGGGCTTTCATCTGCGGAGGTGTGCCTGCCGGCGTTGGGTCGGCCATGGCGGCATCCTGACGTCAAGCGACCGTTGGTGTTCTCTGGTCACTCCATCATAGGGAGTGCACCACTCCGGCACAACGGCACCGTGCAGGCCACGAACCGATCCCGGTCACCGTCGTGATCGACGGGAGCGGTCGGTGTCGGGCGCTCAGGACCCCGGTTCGACCAGCGCGTAGCGCTCGCTCGTGACGTGGATGAGCCAGACGAACGCCATCACGAAGATCGTCCGCTGCCACAGCCCCATCAGGTCCGGCAGCGTGGCCATCCCGATCGACAGAAGCGTCGACAGCGCCGCGACCGCAGCCGCCAGAACCCGGTCACGCCCCCGCCGGCTGACGAAGATCATCGAGACGGCGAACAGCACGAAGGAGAAACCGGTCGTCGTCGCGAACAGCGAGTGCCGCCTGGCCTCGAAGCTGTTCGTCTCGCCCCCCGCGACGAGGGGCTCGTGCCGGTAGAAGCCCATCAACACGAGCGAGAGCGCGAAGGCGCCGATCACCAGGAGGGGCAAGGGGTGGTCGGCCAGCTTCCGCCAGGCGGCGAGCAGGGTCGCGACCCCCACCAGGACGAAGGTGACGTTCATGACCCACGCATGGGGTGATCCCTGCGCACCCAGGTGACTGGTGGTGTGTTCCACCATCGAGGAGCCGTCGAAGCTCCAGGACGGCAGCAGGAACATCACCGCCACCAGCAGGACGGTCGCCGCGATCAGGGCCAGGTGGGCGAATCTCGCGTCCATCGGTGCGTTGCGCTCCCGGCGCGCTGGCCGGCACCCGGCCTAGCGGGAGAGGCGCGCCAGATATTCCTGCGCCTCATCGCCGAGCGTGCCGAGCAGGCCGACGATGTCGAGCGCCTTCGTGTACATGTCGAGCGAGCCGTCCTCGGTGCGCGGCCACTCCTCCGGTGCGCGGTCCCACGCCAGCTCGATACCGTTGAAGTCGGGATCGTGGAGGTAGATCGCCTCGTGGGTGCCGTGGTCGGAGGCTCCGTCGATGCCCCAGCCATGGTCGAGCAACCGGACCAGCGCCGCGGCGAGGTCGCGCCGCTCGGGGTAGTTGATGGCGAAGTGGTAGAGTCCGGTCGTCCCGTGCGGGGGCGGTGAGCCGCCGGCGCTCTCCCACGTGTTCAGGCCGATGTGGTGGTGGTAGCCACCCGCCGAGAGAAAGGCCGCCTGCGTGCCATACCGCGCGACGACATCGAACCCCATGTAGTCGCGATAGAAGCTGACCGACCGCTCCAGGTCCGCGACCTTGAGATGGACATGGCCGATGTGGGTTCCGGCGGGTGCCGACTGCTCCGTCATGGTGTGCCTCCTCGTGCGGGCGCCCTCTCGGGATCTCCCTCCTGCGCATCTCCCGCGCTCTCCGCGTCAGTGTGCACCATTCCGACCGCGCATCGTCGGGAGCAAGCGTAGTGACCGGCACGATCATGCCAGCGAGACACCGCCACGACGCGGCCGGTGCCGGAACGGCACGACCCCGACGCGTCCAAAACCGGACCGGCCGCGTTTGGGCGCTGGACCCATGATCCGCGACGCGAGCCATCACAGCGGCGCGGTCCTCCGGAAAACGCCCTTTCCGGGGTATTGCTGTTGTGCGCGGCGCCCGATACGATGCCTCTTCAAACAGGACAGTTCCATGCATAAGCAAGGAGGCAGCCATTCCCCGGGTCCAGGGTCGAATCGATGCTCAAGCTGTTGAGAACAGGAGCGGACACCCATGCGAGAAAACACCGGACCGTCCACCTCACGGCCCCTGTCGTCCCTGATGCACCGCCTGCGCTCCGGCGTCATCGACCGCCGCACCTTCCTCCAGGCGGCCGCGGCGCTCGGTGTGCCCGCCGGCATGGCCACCTTCTGCGCCAATGCGGCGGCTGCGGGCGGCGGCAGGAACGGCTTCGCGTTCTACCAGGGGGCCGACGGCACCCCGGCGGCGAGCCCGGCTGCCGACGCTCCCGGACCACCGGCGGTCGGCATGGAAGGCACCACCCGCGGCGAGGGCGGTGAGCTGCGCGCGCTCGTCTGGCAGGCGCCGACCATGGCCGCACCGCACAGTGCCACCGGCACGAAGGACTTCCTCGCCGCCTCGCCGGTGCTCGAGCCCCTGATGCACTTCCTGCCGGACGGCACGATCATCCCGAATCTCGTCGAGGCCGTCCCCTCGGTCGAGAACGGCCTGCTCGCCGAGGACCTCTCCACGGCCACCTTCCGGCTGCTGCCCGGCATCACCTGGAGCGACGGCGAGCCCTTCACCGCGGAGGACGTGGTCTTCACCTGGCAGTGGATCACCAACCCCGACAACGCCGCCGTCACCTATGCGATCTGGCAGCCGATCGAGCAGATCGTCGCGGAGGATGAGCTCACGGCGGTGGTGACGTTCAAGGCGCCGGCAGCCACCTGGTTCGCCCCGTTCGTGGGCGGGTTCAACGGCCCAATCTACCCGGCCCACGTCTTCGGCAACGACCCGAGCAACCCCAACGACGACTTCCTCACCAACCCGATCGGCACCGGCCCGTTCGTGATCGAGTCGTTCAGCCCCAACGACGAGATCCGGTACGTGGCCAACGAGAACTATCGCGACCCCAACAAGCCCTACTTCGCGAGCATCTTCCTCAAGGGCGGTGGCGACGCGGCCTCGGCCGCCCGCGCGGTGCTGGAGACGGGCGAGTTCGACTACGCCTGGAACCTGCAGATCGAGCCGGACATCCTGGAGGCGATGACCGAGAGCAGCGGCGCCGGCAGGCTGGTGGCGAACCCCTCGACCAGCGTCGAGCGCATCCATATCAACTTCTCCGACCCGCACACCGAGGTCGATGGCCAGCGGTCGGAGATGAATACCCCGCATCCCTTCCTGACCGACAAGGCCGTGCGCCAGGCGATGAACCTGGCGGTGCCACGCGACGTCATCGCCGAAGAGTTCTACGGCCCCGGCCAGCCGCCGACCGCGAACATCCTTACCGGGCTCTCGTCCTTCGACTCACCCAACACCTCGTGGGAGTTCAACCTGGAGGAAGCCAACCGCATCCTCGACGAGGCGGGCTGGGAATGGAACGGCGATGTCCGGGTCAAGGATGGCGTCGAGCTGCACGTCACCTATTCGACCTCCGTCAACGCGGTCCGCCAGAAGACGCAGGCCGTCGTCAAGGACGCCTTCAACGAGATCGGGATCGGGGTGCAGCTCCTGCAGGTCGACGCCGGCATCTTCTTCGACAGCTCCCCCGGCAACGAGCAGAACAGCGCCCACATGTACTGGGACATCGACATGTGGACCAACTCGCCCGACTCGCCGATCCCGACGACGTTCATGACGAGCTGGTACGCCGGCCCGAACCGCGAGAACATCGCGCAGCGGTCGAACCAGTGGCAGGGGCAGAACTACCAGCGCTGGGTCAGTGAGGAGTTCGACGCCCTCTACGAATCCCTGATCGTGCAGACGGACCCGGAGGCCGCGGCCGACATCCTCATCCAGATGAACGACCTGCTGATCGAGGAGGTGGTCGTCATCCCGCAGGTCAACCGCGGCTCCGTATTCGCGATCGCCAACTCGATCAACGAGGAGAACATCGCCGCCGGACCGGGCTTCGAGCTCACCTTCTGGAACATCGCCAACTGGAACCGCCTGCCCGGGTAGGGCAGGCATCACCGCCCCGGTTCCCGCAGAACGCGCCCGGCAGCCGGGGCGTCTGGCTACTCGTCCGCCTGGGCGGTGTCACGGAGGGACGGCTCCGGCACGAACCGGGTCGCGCCGCCATCGCCATAGGCGGGAGAGGGGTCCCCGGTCGAGCGCGGCTCGACCACGCGCGGCCGCCGGGGCCGGAACCCCGTGCCGTCATGCAGCCGGCGCGTCACCTGCTCGCCCGCGCCCTGCTCGACCGGCCGGTGATCGAGGGGGAGGGGAGCCTGCTCGGGCACCAGCGGATCGACCGGCCGGTTCGGACGCGAGGCCTCGCCCCGGATCCGGCCGAGATCGCGCTCGCCGCGGAGGCGCTGCACGACCGATTCCGCCTCCATCGAGCCCACGCCGAAGCCGCGCAGGGCATATACCGCCATCTCCAGCGCCAGCTCCCACTCGCCCAGCACGACACCTTCGACGCCGCGTCGGATCAGCCACTCGCGCTCGGTCTCGCTGTGGGTGCGCACGACGATGCGGATCCGCGGGTTGATGCGGCGCGCGTGATCGACTACCTGGCGCGTGACGAGCGGGTCGGGCAGGGCCACCACCAGCTCGCGCGCCCGCTCGAGATGCGCCTGCGCCAGGATCGCCGGCACCGCCGCGTTGCCGCGGATCACCGGCACGCCCTGGCTGCGCAGGTGCTCCACCACCCGTACGTCCTCCTCGATCGCCACGAAGGTGAACCGGTTGCGGAGCACCCGGCCGATCACCGCGCCCACACGACCGTATCCGCAGATCACGGCGTGCCCGCGCAGCTTCTCGGTGTCGGCGACCTGCTCGGGCGTGATCGTCTCCTGCCTGAAGGATGGACGCCGGGCATGCAGCGCGCCCGCCACCGGCAGCATCCCCTGATAGAGCGCTGGCAGCAGCATGATGCTGGCGGCCGAGGCGGCGAGCATGAGGCTGTAGACCGACGACGAGACCGCGTTGACATCACGCCCCACCCGGGCCAGCAGGAACGAGAACTCGGCGCACTGGGACAGCAGCACGCCGCTCAGCACCGCGGTGCGCGTGGGCTTGCCGAGCAGCCAGGCGATCACCGCGCTCATGCTGCCCTTGACCGCCACGATGAGCAGGACGGTCAGCAGCAACAGCGGCACATTGCGCGCCACGAAGCCCGGATCGACGAGCATGCCGACGGAGACGAAGAACAGCCCCGCGAAGATGTCGCGCAGCGGCAGCACCTCGCCGAGCACCTGATGCGAGAGATCGGACTCGCTCACCACCACGCCGACGACGAACGCGCCCAGCGCCAGCGACAGCCCGAAGAAGGTGGCGGTGTAGGCGAGTCCGATCGCCACCACACCGACCGTCAGCACGAAGATCTCGCGGTTGCGGAGACGCTCGACGCGCTCGAGCAGCCAGGGCAGCACCCGCAGCCCCACCGGCACCAGCAGCGCCAGGAAGATCGCCGCTCGCCCGACCTCGATCACCAGATCGAGCGCGAGCCGGTCGCTGTCGGTCGCCAGTGCCGAGAGCACCACGATCAGGATGATGGTGCTGAGATCCTGCACCGTCGACCACGAGATCGAGAGCTTGCCCTGGGGCGTGTCCATCTCGCCACGTTCGCCGAGCACCTTGCTGATCACCGTGCTCGACGAGTTGGAGAGCACCGCCCCGAAGAACAGCGACTCCATCCACCCCCAGCCGATGGCGAGGGCGACGGCCGTCCCGACGATGATCATGAGCGTGACCTGGATCAGACCGCCGACGACGGCGACCTTCCCGGCCCGGAGCAGGTCACCGAGCGAGAACTGCACGCCGATCGCGAAGAGCAGCAGAATGATGCCGATCTCCGCCAGCGACTCGACGACCATGAGATCGCCTTCGACTCCGGGGGTGAACGGACCGATGACCACACCGGCGAGGATGTAGCCCAGAATGATGGATTGCCCCAGCCGCGCCGCGATGATGGCGCCGACCAGACCGGCGATCAGGGCGATCACCAGGTTGATGAGGAGGACGGATTCTCCCATGCGGGATGGGCCTCTCGTCGCGAATACCACGAACAGGACGAGGAGCGTCGACTCCCGTCATCATTCGCGCAACCTGCACTCGGAGCGAACTGGATCGAACAGGGAGGTGACCGGCTCGCGGTGTCACGACAGGCGACGGGCATGACCTCCCTGAATTTATCTTCTCAGAGAGTCGGGGGTCCTGACCAGACCCGTGACACAAAAACCCCTTCGTGCAGGTCCGAAATGCCCGTGATCACGCCGAATATGGAGATGCCGCCAGCCGGTCGGACCGGCTGGCGGCAGGACCCGCCTCCGTGAGATCGCGGTCGGTATCGGCTGGCTACGCCTGCGCGGCGGTGGCGGCCTCGAGCCCGATCGTCAGGCGCGATGCCTCCGCTCCGTTGAGGTGCACCGTTCCCTCGATCGTCTGGGGCTGCACCAGCAGGTTGAGGATCGGACAGGTCGCCTCCACCCGCTCGTGCAGCCGGCGGATATCCTCGGCCGGCGCCGTCGACTCCAGCTGCACGTCGTAGGAGATGTTGTGCGGGTAGACGGGGATGTGCTCGAACCCCTCCTGCCTCGCCCGGCCGTCCAGATCCCCCTGCACCCGGACGTGGACCGCGTCGAGCGGGATCTCGAGGTCCGCCGCCTGGATCAGGAAGACGTGCGTGAGACAGCTCCCCAGCACGCCCAGCTGCAGCTCCGGCGAGCCCGGACCGAGGTCGTATCCCGCAAAGTCGGCCGGACTGTCGCTGACGACCTGGAAATCGCGGATCCGGATCCGCCGCACGCCGCTGCGCCCCTCGGCCGTCACCGTGGCCTCCAGCGTCCGGGGCCCCCTGGGCTCCTCCCGACGACGAATCAGGGCGTCCCGCTTCTGAACCAGGTACTCGCGCAGTGTGCTCATGTGTTCATCCCTTGCTGTGAGGGCCGTCCCTGCGAGGCTCGGCCCGCAATCGCTCGTGTGTCACGTCAATGCCGACAGGAGGAGCGCGGTCGCCAGTCACGTCGGCGCCGCCACCGCCTCCGCCACCCGGAATCGCACCCCGTGCGGGTTGAACACCGGCAGCCGCTCGGTGCGACCGTCGCCCGTCGTCAGGGCGACCTCGTAGGGCAGCTGGCCCCGCCGCTCGAGGTACGCGCGCTGCTCGGACCGGCCCGGACCCGGCTCCACGAGCTCGATCCAGTGGCTGCCAACCCTGAACCGCCTGGTGCGATGCACGCTGTCCAGCGATCCCGGCGGGGTCTCGCCGTCATGCCCGGTCACGACCCGCAGCTCCGCGCTCGATCGCTCCAGGTCGGCCACCACGACCGTGACGCCCGCCACCCCGGTGACCCCGTTCGGGTGGACGGCCGCCTCGCCGCCCGGCACGCGGAAGGTCCGCAGCGTGAGGTCCCGGACGAAGGAGGGGAGGGGAACCGGACCGCGCCCGGAGCCGATCCGCAGCGCCTCCCAGTCGACCCGGATGCCATCCGGCCGGTACCGGCTGCCCTCCTGTGGCGGGGAAGGGTGCAGCCCGGCGTCGCGCAGCGTCCAGGCGATCCCGTCGAGGTCGTCCGCCCGCAGGGCGTAGTCGACCAGCCCCTCACCCTTCGCGAGCGTCGTCCGCCAGTGGGTGGCGAGCAGCGTGTCGGGAGCGAACGCGATCAGCTCCAGGTAGGCACCGTCCTGGAAGGTGACCAGGGCGTTGCGACTCACGCCTCCCTTGTGGTCCCCGCCGGGGGTCACCCTGAACCCGCCGGCGGTGTAGTCGGCGACCGCCTGCTCGAGGTCGTTCACCGCGATGACGATGTGATCGATACCGTTGGTCACGACTCGCTCCTTCATGGGTACTGCTGACCGAAGACCGCCCGTGGGTCCGTCGATCGCCGGGCGCGGTGGTGGACGCGGGCGCTGGTCGCCACCCGCCTGGTGGCGAGGTCGATCCCGTCGCGGATCGAGCGGGCAGGGTGTCGTCGGTGCGGACATGGTAGCTCCCCGGTTTCAGGGCGCACGGGTCCCCCGCGTGCGCCGGCTGGCCACGAATCGAAGGTGTTCAGGAGGATGGGACGGTCGTCGAGCCTGTCGGGCCGGAGGGGCGGACCTGCCGGCGGCAGATCCGCCCGGGGTCGCGACGCGACCGCATCGATCGGCCCATGTCACCCGGCAACCGCTGCAGGGACGTCAGCTCGACGGTGATCGACGACCCGTGGTGCTCATGGATCCGAGGCGGTACAGCGCAGGCGGCGCGGCCCGGCCTCGATGCCGGGGGCAGATGGGATAGGAGTGGTGGCGCACGTCCAGCGGTGGTCGCTCAAAACGAAAAAAACCCCTCATCTCGATAGATGAGAGGTGAACACGCCGCCTGGACCAGGGGCTGCCCACGCCCTCATCTTCCAGGTAGACCTGTCGGAATTAGCACCTGTCCGGCGATATCGCCGGATGGTTGCTGGGGTTTCATCGGGCCGGTCCCTCCACCCCTCTTGATGAGATCGTGCGACTCTTCACATGTTGCACGACACTATATTGTCGACGTTTCGCCGTGTCAAGCACCCCGGCGGCATCGGTGATCGGCGGCGCGCGGAGCGAGGTGCTGGCGAGAGCAGTTCTCCGCGGTTACGTAGGCACGGATGACCGGCCGGCACAGCAGGCCGACCCTCGCACCGGACCCGGGTGAGCCGTTCGGCAGGGCGTTGCCGTACGGCCCGAGCTCGTCCCCTCCCATGCCGGGAACCTGAAGAATCCCCCGGATCGGGGACGAGACATGCGGTGCGACCCGCTTGACACCGATTCACGCGGCAACGTAAGATCGCCGCCAACAACCGAAGAGACGCGGCTCATCACGAGAGGTGGAGGGAACGGCCCTTGGAAGCCCGGCAACCAGTGCGACGCACCTGGTGCCAATTCCGTCGGACAGCAGGTCCGGAAGATGAGCACGAACGCGCACACGTCCTTCACCTCTCCAGAAGGGCGTTTTTTGTGTCACGGAGATACGCGCGCATGGCATGGACCCTGAACAACCTGTGTACCCGGCTGCTGCAGACCGTCTGAGTGTCACGGTCTGGCCCGCAGCAGCGCACCACTGACACCCGGTACACCCACCGTCACCAGAGGGTCATCACTATGAAGCGTTCGAGCGCGGTCCGGCTCGCCCCGTGCGTGCCCGATCGCCCACCATGACGTCCCCGTCCACCACCGCCATCCCGTCGTGTCGGGCGACACACCACACATCGCACAGCCAACGGCGCTCCGGCGCCCTATACTGCACAACATGAACCGGCTTCCATGTCGGAAGCGAAGCCCAGCGGCACCGGTGATACCGGTGTCCGCCAACCAGGCAGGAGAGCCACCGTATGCAGTCTTCCTCAACGCCCTTCCGCGACCTCGTCGACCGTCTCCGGGCGGGCACCATCGACCGGCGAACCTTCATGCGGGCGTCCGCCGCCCTCGGCGTCGGCAGCGGCATCGCCGCGATCGTCGCCAACGGCGCGGTCGCGCAGGATGCCACCCCCTCCAGCACCGGCACGGTGGATCGCTCCGGTCGCCCCGCGGTGGGCACCGAGAACCAGGAACGGGGCGCCGGCGGCGAGCTGCGGCTCATCTCGTGGCAGGCCGCCACGGTGCTCGCCGCGCACAGCTCCACGGGCTCGAAGGATACCTATGCCGGCAGCCTGATCATGGAGCCGGTGCTCTCGTTCAACGCGGACGGGCAGATCGTGCCCCTGCTGGTCGAGGAGGCGCCGACCGTGGAGAACGGCCTGCTGGCCGAGGACCTCACCACCGTCACCTTCACCTTCCTGCCGGATCTCGTCTGGAGTGACGGCGAGCCGGTGACCGCCAACGACCTCGTCTTCACCTGGCAGTGGGTCACGAACCCGGAGAATGGCTCCGTCAACCAGGCCACCTGGGGCGCCATCGCCAATATCGAGGCGCAGGACGAGAAGACGGCGGTGGTGACCTTCCGCGAGGGTCGCGTCAACTGGTTCGAGCCGTTCGTCGGCAACGCGATCGGGGTCCTCTACCCGGCGCACGTCTTCGACAACGACCCGAGCAACAAGAACGACGCGTTCCTGACCGCACCGATCGGCACCGGCCCGTACGTCATCGAGAGCTTCACGCCGAACGACCTCGCCGTCTACGCGATCAACGAGAACTACCGCGAGCCCAACAAGCCGTACTTCTCCCGGGTGCAGTTCAAGGGCGGCGGCGACGCCATCTCCTCGGCACGGGCCGTGGTCCAGACGGCGGAGTACGACTACGCCTGGAACATCCAGGCCGAGCCCGAGCTGATCGAGGAGATCAACAACAGCGGCAGCGAGGGCGAGCTCGTCGGCATCAAGACGACCACCACCGAGGTGATCTACTTCAACTTCTCGGACCCCAACACCGAGGTCGACGGGCAACGCTCGCACAAGGACACCCCGCATCCCTTCCTGACGGACAAGGCCGTGCGCGAGGCCATCAACCTCGCCGTCGACCGCGAGCTCATCGCCGGCCAGTTCTACGGCGATCCGGAGTCGGCCACCTCGAACGTGCTCTCCGGCAACGACGTGTTCGAGTCGCCCAACACCTCATGGGAGTTCAACCTCGAGGAGGCCAACCGCATCCTCGACGAGGCGGGCTGGGTGAAGGATGGCGACTGGCGCAGCAAGGACGGCGTCCAGCTGAGCGTGACCTACGGCACGTCGGTGAACCAGGTGCGCCAGAAGACCCAGCAGGTGATCAAGGACGCGCTGGAGCAGATCGGCATCGAGGTGACGCTGGAACAGGTCGACTCGGGTGTCTTCTTCGACAGCTCCGCGGGCAACGAGCAGAACACCGCCCACTTCTACCGGGACCTGAGCATGTGGTCGTCGGGGCCGGGCCAGCCGATCCCGCCCAGCTTCATGATCAAGTGGTACAGCGGCGAGAACGGGTCGAACATCGCACAGGAGGAGAACGGCTGGAGCGGTCAGAACTACCAGCGCTACCAGAACCCGGAGTACGACGCGCTCTTCGAACAGCTGCTCACCGCGAACACGCAGGAAGAGGCGATCGACCTCCTGATTCAGATGAACGACGTCGTGATCAACGACCGCGCGGTGGTGCCGCTGGTGGCGCGCACGTTCTACTACGGTATCGCCAACCGCCTGAACCGCGAGAACATGCAGCTCGACAACGGCTGGGTGGGCCCGTTCGACAACATCGCCAACTGGAACGAGGTCACATCCTGATCCCGACCCGAAGGGGGCGGGCATTGCACCGTCCCACGAGGTCAATGGGGGAGGGGCTCGCCCCCTCCCCTGGCTCTTCTCCGCCCTCCGGGCCGCTACCGCGTCGACCGCGCCAGGCGGCCGGAGGCCGGGCGCAGCACCCACATCCGGTCACCAGGTGCACGCGCACCAACCATGCCCTGGCACGGGAGGCTCATCCGGCGCGCCCGCAGCAACCGATCCCACCACCGTTACCTCGCTTCCCAACACGGGCTCGCCGTCACGACAAGACACGGGCACCAGCTCGCTGTACCTGTCGCTGGCGCTCGGATCCATGGCGATCGGCGCTATCGCGCTCGGGATTCGGCGCCGACGGGCGTGACCTCTGGCGCAGCTGACCGCCCGAAACGGAGAAGGTCTCCTGCGCTCCATCGACGATGGTCGCCTGAGCGGTCGCTGAAACACGGCAGTGCGACCAGTGGAGAAGGACCGGGACGTCCAGGATGGGTATGGGAGCGCCCGGGATGATACGGATCCGCGACGACGTGGGATGACGCCCGCGTTGCAGCGCCAGGCATCGCGGTGGCAACCGCGCAGGGACCGACCTCGTGTCGGTCCAGCCCACCTCGAACGCCTCCCGCCACCGCGTTCTCCCCTGAACCGATGAGCTGCCAGCCGAGCGCGAACCTGCCCATCGAAGCGCGGGTCGACACGGTCGGGGTGGCACACGATGCCGGTGACCCCGCACGGTGCACCTGTCCGCGCCGACGCTGCCGTCAGGACGCACCGAGCTCCCGGATCAGGCGCCGCTCCTGCACCCAGTTCCGGAGACGCTCGACCGGACGGGTCGGCACGCGCGCCGGCCACGACACCATGTGGTGCAGCTCGTGCTCGATCTGGTAGATTGTCATGCGCTCCATGAGCCGCGGGATCGCCCGCACCTCCGGATACGCCGCGAGCAGCGTCGGGATCACCAGCCGGAAGTCCTCCGCCTCCAGACGCGCTGCCTCGTCCTCATCCCCAAGATCCCGCGGGTAGAGCGACCAGCGGAACAGCGCCTCCAGGTCGAAATCGGGCTCGACCCCGCCTCCCCAGGACCACTCCCAGTCGATGATGCCGGTGATGCGCCCCGCCTCCGCGAGCACGTTGTGGAGGTGGAGATCGCCGTGCATCATGCGCGGACCGACGCTGTGCGCGAGCGCCGCGCGATGCTCCCCGTAGAACGTCTCCGCCATGTCGACGAGCGCCGCCTGCCCGGACGTCAGGGCACGCCGTCGGACAGCCTCCAGCAGCCACGCGACATACCGGTCGTGCCCGTCGAGCCAGCTCCCGGTCCACCCTCGCAGGGCCGACTGGTAGTGCCCGATCACGTACGCCGGTGCCGGGCGTTGATGGACCGATCCGATGGCCTCGGCCAGCTCCGCGATGAGCCGGTGCCGCGTCGCCCCGGACGCCCCCGGCCATCGCGCGACCACGGTATCGCCCGGTAGCCGCGTCTGCAGCATGTAGTGCGCGGGCTCACCGAGCTCGAAGCTGCCACTGCCAAGCACCCGCGGCACAACGTCGAGGTCCTGCAGCCGCTCGAGGGTCCGCCGCTCGCGCTCGAATCGCTCCCCGGCGTCGCCGCTCGAAGCACGCAGCACGTAGCGATCGTTGAGGATGCAGACGACGTTCACGGAGTAGCCCGGAACGGGCACGATCACAAGGCTGACCAGGGACTCGTCGATGCCGGCGGCGTGAAGAATCGCCTCGCACTGCTGCGGGGCGGGGGTCACGGGCATGTCGCTGCTCCCCGGACCCGTGAGGGGAAGATGATGGGCTGCGTCACACGCGGCCGGAGATGCGGCCGTTGTTGACCGGGCTGTCGAGCGGCGCAACCGCCCGCTGGAAGAGCCGCTCGAGCGTGCCGGAGGGATCCGTGGTGACGCCACCGTGCACCGGCGAGGGCTGGATCACCGTGCTCGAGGGCGCCGCCAGCCAGTGAAAGCGCTCCGCCTGCTCCAGCGCCGCGATCGGACCGGCGGTGAGGTCCCCGACCGCGATGCGGGCGAGCGTGTTCAGGTGCGCCCGGATCAGCTCCTCGTCGGCCATCGGGTCGAGCGCGCGCAGCTTCCGCACGTCGAGCGAGACCTGCGCGTCGAGAAACCGCCGCGAGCGGCAGAAGACGATCACGCCGGCGTTGAAGCGCTCGTCCCGCTCCACGCGCGGCACCACCTGCAGCACGGTCCACTGGAACGGCATCGCGTTGGCGATGGAGTTACTCACGTCGCCTCCCCCGGACACGTCGATCGGGGTCGATCGCCCCGACCCCGGGACTCGTCCGCGCCGATTCGGCATCGGCCACGAAGACGCGCGGCGCCTCCAGCCGCTGGACGAGCCAGGTGAAGTACGCCTTGCGCTGGGCATCGGCATTGCCGACCACCGGGTCGTGCCCCAGCCACTCGTCCGGGATGGCCGCCACCACCTGCCACAGGTCATCCTCGGCGAGACGCGAGGCGAGACGGCTGTCGGCGCTCACGATCGAATCCGCTACCGGCAGCAGGACATGCTCCCGGATCGCCGCGAAGGGGCGGCGGGCCTGCTCGGCCGGATCCGTCCACCGGTGGTGCGCGTAGATGGCGGCGCCGTGGTCGATGAGCCACGCCTGGTCGTGCCAGCGCAGCATGTTGGTGTTGCGGGTGGTGCGATCGACGTTGGCGAGAAACGCATCGAACCAGACGATATCCGCCGCGAGGCGGGGATCCATGGTCGAGGCGGAGAGGGCGTCGATGGGCAGCGCGCCGGGGAGGAAGTCCAGACCGAGGTTGAGCCCCACGCTGGCCTCGAGCAGCTCCGCGATCTCGGGGTCGGGCTCGATCCGTCCGAAGGCGGCGGGGAGATCGACGAACACGACCTCGGGGATGTTGAAGCCGAGCCGACGGCCGATCACCCCGGCGATCAGCTCGGCGACGAGGGTCTTCGGCCCCTGCCCGGCGCCGCGAAACTTCACGACGTAGAGACCGTCGTCGCTCGCCTCGACGAGTCCGGGCAGCGATCCTCCCTCGCGCAGCGGCATCACGTAGCGTGTGGCCGACACGGCGCGCACATCACGACTGAGAGACGTGTTCCCCATTCCGATTCACCCGATCCCCGGACGCTTCAATGGCTGAATATCCGTCATGATACACAACCTTCGGCATTTCCCCAATGGAGTTTCCCGATGGAACGCTGGCGTGGCGATTGCGCTGTGATGCGTGCCGAATTCGACGTGTTCCGCTTCGGCACGACGCGCCGGCGCCCGCGCGAATCGTCTCGGGGTCGACGATGCCGACCCCGGGCGGGTTCGATTGTCGCAACGGGAAGGATCCTGACATGAGGTACTACGACAAGCTCGTGCGAGACGGCATCCCGGACCTCATCTCGCGGGACGGGCACACGCCGTCGTATGAGATCCTGAGCGTCGAGCGCTACCCGGAATATCTGCAGGACAAGCTGGAGGAGGAGCTGGGCGAGTACCGTCGCACCCGCAACCCGGTCGAGCTGATGGACATCGTCGAGGTGATCCAGGCCATCGTCGAGCACCGGGGCGGGACGTGGGAGGCCTTCGAGGCATCGCGCGGCGAGCGACGCCAGGAGCGCGGCGGGTTCTCGCGGCGAATCTGGCTGCGATCGGTGCGATAGCACGACCATCGGAGCTGGTTCCCGGGACGAATCGGGGTCGGAACACAGATGAAGCCGGGCTACTCGACCGTAGCACCGGCTTCTCTGTGTCTCCTCCCGTACCGAACTTGCGAGCTCGTTCATTGCCCGAAGGGAGAGGGCAGGCACGTCGGGTAGGGGGCTACTAGCGACGTGGCTCGTGTTCGCATTGCCCGGCGGAATCCTGACTGGACCGGTGCCGGTACGGGAAGCAAACCTCTTGTTGTGCCGTTGGGCCGGCACGGTGATCCAGACTTCCTCGTCCGGATCGATTGAAACAGGGGCCTGGAGCAATGGAACCCCTGACAACCACCCGAGCGCGTCCGGCTGTACCAACTGTTGAAGGAGGTCGAACACCGGATCGCGTTCTGGTAGTAGATTAGGCCGGAAGCGAAAACGTGGGCATCCGTATTATCACGTAGAAATCCTGGGCGTAAGTAGACATAAATGATGGGCCCGCAGGTGGGATCGCTCCCACGCGATGACCACACCCGCTCGAGGCGCGCAGGGGTCGGGCACGCGTGCCCGACCCGGGTCACCGGGCGCCGTGGCGCCGGTCATTAGTCCGCGGCCCGGCCCCGTGCCCAGCCGCCCCTTCGCCGCCCGAAGCACCGCGGAACCGCCATGCCGTCAGCAGGAACAACACCCCGCCGAGCATCCAGCAGGGCTCCCACAGCAGCAGGTACCAGACCACGGCACCCTCCCCGAAGGCGTCGGGGATGTCGATGACACCCGTCGCCATCAGCACCTTCTCGACGAACCCCGCCAGCCCATAAAGGGCGTAGACAACGCCGATCGCCCCGACCAGCAGGAGCAGCGGCCGTCGCGGCAGCCGATGTCCCCACCGCTGGCAGGTCGCCAGCGCGACCACCCCGCCGGCGACCTTGAGCAGACCGGCCATCGCGGTGAGCATCCGCATCCCGCTGTCGCCGTCACGGGTCCGGTCCTGGATGGACTGCGCCAGCGTCGAGACGCCCAGTTCGCCGCCGGCCGCCCAGTAGAGACTGAGCAGACCGAAGGCCAGCGACCACCAGAAGGCCCACCAGGCCGGCTTCGACGTCGCGACATGGTCTGTGCCGTTTTCGCTCGCAGCCATGTCGAATTTCCTCCCTCGCATGAGATCGGGCATGGTACACCACCTCCGGTCTTGACGCGCGCCATGTCCGGTCATAGAGTGACCCGGATACGGCGGGAAACCCGAGGAGACAACCGACACTATTTTGCAGGGAGGGAGCGCATGACTCGACGTCGCACGTTGCGATGGATCCTGCTGCTGGTGACTAGCAGCATGGCGATGACCGTTGGTTTGCTCCAGGCGGGAGCGCAGTCGTCGACCCCGGCGGCGACGCCCGAACAGCCGACCGTGGTGCGTGAGGTGCTCGCCAGCGGCGAGCCGGACGCCGCCCCCGGCGAGCTGCTCGAGCTGGTGCAGTACACGATCCCCGGCAACATCACCCTGCCGGTACACGTCCACCCTGGCATGCAGGTCTCGACGATCGTTTCCGGCGAGCTGATCTACACGGTGCTGGAGGGAGAGGCCTACGTCACGCGCGCCGGCTCGGACACCCCCGAGGTCATCACCCCGGAGAGCGGCGAGACCGCCATCCACCCGGGTGACAGGCTCGTCGAGCCGGAGGGCCTGGTCCACTTCGCGCGCAACGGCCAGCCAGAGCCGATCGTGATCCTCACCGCGTCGCTCTTCTCGGCGGACGAGCCGCCCTCGACGGTGGTCGAGGCGACACCCGCCGCCTGACCTCTCGACACTCGCCGAACACGCATGACCAGCGCCCGGGCATCTGCCCGGGCGCTGGTCATGCAGCCGCCTGATGGCGGATCCTACTCGGCCACCGCCTGTCCGCGCTCCGCGCTCGCGGGCGGGATGTTCTGGTTGAGGTGGAAGAGGTTGGTCGGGTCGTAGACCGCCTTGATCGCCGCGAGGCGGTCCCAGGTGGCACCGGGGTACGCCTCGTGGACGCGCTCCTCGCCCTCCTCGACCATGAAGCCGGTGTAGGCGCCGGCGTCGCCCTGACGCAGCGCGTCGACGAGCCCGTGCACCCACGACGCATGCTGCGGCGCCTCGGCGGGGTTGCCGTACATCGCGGCGGCGCTCGCCAGGATGCGTGAGGTGCGGTACGCGAAGGCGGTGGCGTCGGCAGGCACGCGCGCGACCGCCCCGCCGAGCACCCGCAGCTGCACCACGGCCATCGGCGCGGTCGAGGCCTGCAGCCCGTCGAGGATCGCCTGCGCCTCGGGGACGCCGAGCCGATCGATGAACATCGTGCGGATCGAGACGTTCTCCATCGGCGGCCCCTGCTCCTCGGGCGGGAACATCTCCGGATACGCCTTGGGACCGACCATGTCGACGACCGGCTGGGCGATCGCCCGGAAGGGCGCGATGGCGCGCTCGCCGGCCTCGGCATCGCCCGCGTAGCACATCAGCGCCATGATGATCGGCTGGCCGTGGAGCTCGGCGGGCACGAAGGGTGCCGGCGGCGCCTTCATCACGGCCGCGATCGAGGAGAGCTCCTCGGGGGCCGCGTCCGACGCCGCGATGTAGGCGGCGATGGTCTCCGCGGTCGCCGGAAGCATCAGCATGCCGCCGACGATCCCGTCGAGCTCGTGGAGCCGGAAGCGAAACCGCGTCGCCACGCCGAAGTTGCCACCACCACCCCGGATCGCCCAGAACAGGTCCGGCTCGTGCTCCGCATCGACGGTACGGACCTCGCCGTCGGCGGTGACGATCTCCGCGGCGAGCAGGGAGTCGATGGTGAGCCCGTGCTTGCGGACCAGGTACCCGATCCCGCCGGCGAGCGTGATGCCGCCGATGCCGACGGAGGCGGTGTCGCCGAACCCCGTCGCGAGGCCGTGGGCCGCCGCCGCGACCGTGTACTCGCCGGTGGTCATGCCCGCCTCGACCCAGGCGGCGCGGCCCTCGACGTCGATGTCGAGCGCCTTCATGGCGGAGAGGTCGAGCAGGATGCCGCCCTCGGTGCTGCTGTGCCCGGCCATGCTGTGTCCGCCGCTGCGGACCGCGAGCTCGACCCCGTTGTCGCGGGCGAACGTGACGACACGGGCGACATCGGCGGCGTCGGCGGCACGGACGATGAGCGCCGGGCGCCGATCGACCACGGTGATGACCGGCGTGCGGGCCTCGTCGTAGACGGAGTCGTCGGGGGCGATGACGTCGCCGCGCAGGGCGGCGCGGAGGCTGGAGACGGTGGCGGGGGAGAGTGGTGTGGTGTGTCGAATCGCCATTGAAGGATCACCTCGTTGTGGTGTGGTGCTGCACTGGCCGGACACGACCGGTCGGTGCGCCGGCGCACGCTTGGTCCCGGAAGGTGGTTGCCGAAAACTCCCTCCTGGCTTCGGTTGTCGTAGCGGGAGGACGGGGCCCGCCGGGCATGTGGTCCCAGACCGGCACGGGATGTGCCCCGCGCCGTGGGTTCCATAGGTAGACGAGAAATTCGTCAGGTCTGTGACAGAAATCCCGCAGTTCCGTACGCGACGGTGCGCGAAGCACAGGCGATTGCGGCGTATCGTGCCCGGATCCCGGGACACGGTTCGGTATCATTCCGGCAGAACCGATCGCTCCGCGGGCATGCCGCCCGCGCTCCCGAAAGGCACCGCCCCATGACATCCACCGCCCCGCCGGGCCCGGCCACCGGGGAGACCATCATCGCCGCCACCGGCCTCACCAAGCGCTACAAGGGCCACACCGCCGTCGCCGGCATCGACCTCGACATCCGCCGCGGCGAGATCTTCGGCATCCTCGGACCCAACGGCGCCGGCAAGACCACCACCCTCGAGATGATCGAGGGCCTGCGCGAGCCCGACAGCGGCTCCATCACCGTCGCCGGGCTCGACGGCATCACCCAGAACGAAGCGATCCGCCGGATCATCGGGGTCCAGCTCCAGTCGACCGCGCTCTTTCCCTTCCTCTCCGCCGCCGAGCTGATCGAGCTCTTCGGCAACCTCTACGGCGTCGACAACCCCGCCGGGCAGGTCGACCGCCTCCTCAAGCTCGTCGGCCTCGAGGACAAGCGCGGCGCCCGCGTCAACGAGATGTCCGGCGGCCAGCAGCAGCGCCTCAGCATCGCCCTCGCCCTCGTGAACCAGCCCGAGGTCACCTTCCTCGACGAGCCCACCACCGGACTCGACCCCCGCGCCCGACGCATCATGTGGGACACCATCCTCGGCATCCGCGAGGCCGGCACCACCGTCGTGCTCACCACCCACTACATGGAAGAGGCCGAGGTCCTCTGCGACCGCATCGCCATCATGGACAGCGGCCGCATCATCGCCTGCGACACCCCCGAGCGCCTCATCCGCGACCTGCCCCAGGACGCCGTCGTGAGCGCCACCATCGTCGGGGACGGCGCGGTGCTGACCGAGTCCGACGTCCGCGCGATCCCGGGCGTCACCCACGCCGCGATCGACACCGCGGAGACCCCGCCCCGCATCAAGGCCCAGACCAGCGACGTCCAGGCGACCCTCGTCGGGCTCCTCGAGCTGGCCAACGAGCGCCGCATCACGCTCGGCGAGCTGGCCAGCACCCGCCCGACGCTGGAGGACGTCTTCCTGACGCTGACGGGTCGCACCTACGAGCAGGACGACGACACGGAGAACGAGGAGGACACGTAGGCAGGGCGCCGTCGGTCGACGCACGATCCCCACGCGTCGAGACCCGCCCCCATGCCCCTGGATCTCCGGCAGACGCACAGAGGACCTGACACCGCATGCAATCGTTTCTGGCGATGGTGATCGCCAACCTCAAGATGACCGTCCGCAACAAGCAGGCACTGTTCTGGAATCTGGCCTTCCCCGCCATCTTCATCCTGCTCTTCGGGGCCGTGTTCGAGAACCAGGGCATGTCCAGCTTCTCCGTCGGCCTCGCCGGCGCCGACAGCGAGCTCCGCGCCGCCGTCCGCCAGGCGATGGAGGGCAGCGACGCCTTCGACCTCCACGAGGGCACCACCGACGAGGAGCTGGCGGCGCTCGAGGATGACGACCGCAGCATCGTGCTCGTCTTCCCCGAGGACGGCAGCGATGCGCCCATCCAGCTGTACGAGGCGGCCGCGGGCGGCCCGACCGGCCAGATCGCCGTGGCCGCCACCCGCAGCGTGGTGATGGAGGTCGCCGGCGCGCAGAGCGGCATCCAGATCGAGCAGCGCCAGATCGAGACGGAGAACGCCAGCTACATCGACTGGTTCGTGCCCGGCATCCTCGGCATGAGCCTCATGAACTCGGGCATCATCGGCATCGCCACCGCCTTCGTCTCGTTCCGCGAGAAGGGCATCCTGCGGCGCATCAAGGTGACCCCCTTCCCGCTCTGGAAGTTCATCCTCGCGCGCATCGTGGCCGCGCTGGTGCTGGCCCTCGTCACGAGCTCGATCCTGATCGGCATCGGCTGGGCGGCCTGGGACCTCACCGTGAAGGGCAACCCCCTGCTGATCGTCCTCACCCTGATCATCGTGTCCCTCTCGATGCTCTCGATCGGGTACGCCATCGCCGCGATCTCCCGCAACACCGAGACGGCCGCCAGCTACGCCAACCTCGTCACCTTCCCGATGATGTTCCTCTCGGGCGTCTTCTTCCCCCTCGGCGCCCTGCCGGACTGGCTCTCGCCGGTGGTGCGGGTGATGCCGCTCAAGTACGCCGTGGAGGCGCTGCGCAGCATCATGCTCGACGGCGACGGCCTCGAGGCCATCCTGCCCCAGCTCGGGATCCTGCTGGCCATCTTCGCCATCTGCCTGGCCTTCGCCACCCGCTATTTCCGCTGGGACGAAGCCCCACGGTAACTGCCGTCGTGTATTGACATAGCAATGCCACGGGTGTACTGTGGGCAAAGGTCCCACATCGTTTTGCGCGATAACCCATACAAACGAAGGGAGGCGCCCGTGGATCCCCAGCGTTTCGAAGCGTTCAGCCGTGCGCTCGCGACAGGACCGTCCCGGCGAGGGGTGCTCAAGGGGATCGTCGGCGCGATCCTCGGCGGCTCCCTCGTCGGCGCCCGGAGCGCCACCGCCGGCCAGAGCTGCGCCGGACCCGGCGAGTCCTGCTCCTCCGGCGCCGATTGCTGCTCCGGCGAGTGCAGCGACGCCGGCGTCTGCTACTGTACCGACCCGTCCCGCCCCTGGGTCGGCTGCGAGTGCCAGCAGGGCGATGCCAGCGCCTGCAACGGCGACGCCGACCTCTGCTGCGACGACGGTACCTGCGCCTCCCCCATGACCGGCTGCAAGTCCACCTGCACCGAGGCGGGCGACACCTGCTCCAGCGATGCCGACTGCTGCTCCGGCAAGTGCAGCGACGAGGGCATGTGCTACTGCACCGACCCCGCCCGCCCCTGGATCGGCTGTGACTGCAGCCAGGGCGACGACGACGCCTGTGACGGCCACCCCGAGCTCTGCTGCAGCGACGGCACCTGTGCCTCGCCGTCGACCGGCTGCGACCCGACCTGCGCCCACGCCGGCGATACCTGCTCCAGCGATGACGACTGCTGCGAGGGCTCCTGCAGCGACAGCGGCGTCTGCTACTGCGCCGACCCCGCCCGACCCTGGATCGGCTGCAGCTGCAACCAGAGCGACCCGAACGCCTGCGACGGCAACCAGGGCCTCTGCTGCAACGACGGCACCTGCGCCTCGCCGTCGACCGGCTGCCAGTAGCCCGCCAGCGCGCGAGCACACCACGAACGCACGACGCCCGGCCCGGTCGATCGACCGGGCCGGGCGTCCCTGCATGCGGCCCCCGCCGTCCGCGTCACGCTGCCCGATCCCCGCCCGCGCCCGTAGTACGATGGGGACACCGAACCAGCGGGATCCCGCCCATCTCACGAAGGAGGACGACCATGGCGACGATCACCCCTCCCTCGACGACGCCGAAACGCAGCGTCGTCGTCCAGAGCTTCACCAACGGCCTGCTCGACCCCGGCCAGGAGATGCTCGGCCCCGTCGAGGACGGCGGCACCATCATCGCCAACACCGCCCCCGGCTGCTGGGGCCCCATGATCACCCCCAGCCTCCGCGGCGGCCACGAGGTCACCCAGCCCGTCTACGTCGACGGCGCCGAGCCCGGCGACGGCATCGCCATCCGCATCCGCGACATCACCGTCACCTCCACCGCCACCGCCTCCGGCCACGATTCCTCCCCCGAGGGCTTCTGCCTCGGCGACCCCTACGTCGCCGCCCGCTGCCCCACCTGCGACGCCGTCTGGCCCGAGACCCACCTCGAGGGCATCGGCCAGGACGCCGTCGTCTGCAACGTCTGCGGCAACCCCGTCAAGCCCTTCGAGGTCGTCCACGGCTACACCGTCGTCTTCGATGACGCCCGCACCGTCGGCGTCACCGTCCCCCCGGAGGCCGCCGACCGCATCGCCCGCAACGCCCACCACTACGCCGCCCTGCCGGACGCCTCCGCCCAGCACCCCATCCTCGCCTACGCGGTCGCCGACATGGCCGGCGTCATGGTCCGCATGCGCCCCTTCCTCGGGCAGCTCGGCACCACCCCCTCGCACCCCATGCCGGACTCCCACAACGCCGGCGACTTCGGCGCCTTCCTCGTCGGCGCCCCGCACGACTACGCCCTCACCGCCGAAGAGCTCGCCCGACACAAGACCGACGGCCACATGGACATCGACGCCGTCCGCCCCGGCGCCATCCTCGTCGCCCCGGTCAAGGTCCCCGGCGGCGGCGTCTACATGGGCGACATGCACGCCGGCCAGGGCGACGGCGAGATCGCCGGCCACACCATGGACGTCGCCGGCAGCGTCACCCTCCAGGTCGACGTCATCAAGGACTACCCGATCGACGGCCCCGTGCTCTTCCCGCTGCTCGAGGATCTCCCGCCCATGGCCCGCCCGTTCACCGCCGAGGAGCGCGCCCGCGCCGAGCGGCTGGCGGCGGAGTGGGGGATCGGCCCGCTCGAGGAGTCCGCGCCCGTTTCCGTCATCGGCACCGCCGCCACCATGAACGCGGCCATCGACAACGGCCTCGAGCGTGCCGCCACGCTGCTGGGCATGACCGTGCCGGAGGTCCGCAACCGCGCCACCATCACCGGCGCGATCGAGATCGGCCGCAACCCGGGCGTCATCCAGGTGACCTTCCTGGCGCCCCTCAGCCGGCTGGACGCCGTCGGGCTGGGCGACATCGCCCGGGAGCAGTACGACCTCTGATCCCGGCGGTCAGTCTGCTTTCAGACGCAGACAATGAAGAGGGGAGGGGCATGTCTCCTCCCCACAAAGTAAGCGGCCGCATTCAGGACTGTCAGAGTTTGCAGCCCTTAAGCATGGTGGCAGCCCTTCGCATAGCCACTAACAGTTCTCGCCGTCCACGCCTTTGGATTGGATTGAATGTCGGCACGGTATGGCGTATTGAGATTCTTGGCGAACCATTCACAATCACGCATTCGGCTACATGTGGGGCAAGAAGCACAATGACCGAAGACGTCTCGCGTCCATCGAGTACCACATCCGACGAGCCGAAGGCCAGCGAAGACAACAGCAACGGCCTAGCAATCCTTGATTTTCTGTTTACCTTCTCGCTGGGGGGTGGCCTCGTACCGGAGGCGTTCGGTGGTCACGGCCTCCTCTCCGAGCAATGGGTTCAATCGATGGCGCGGCCGTCGTCAGAGGAGCTGGGGGAGGCACTGACGCTGCTGTTCGGCATCCTCACCCTAACGTTTAGCTGGTATGGCTACCACGAGTCCATACGTCAGAGACCACACCGAAGCGGCACGTGGCAAGGGTTTGTTCGCTTTCAAATCGATGTGGTGCTGACCCTGCTCTACGGTGCGCTGCTCCTCATGATGAGAATGCCGGAGTGGGCGATGATCACTGGCGCGATCATCTACCTTCTCTATACAGTGTGGGACTGCGTCGCAGGGATCGAATACCGCGACTATATGCCACGGGGAGGCTGGAAACTGTCTTTGGGGGGATTCACCACATTCTCGCTTCTCTCGTTAATGGTCTGGTACTGCTTCATCCCTGCAATTGCGTCGGCACTGATTGCGATCCTCATCAATATCATGTATCGCGTCATGAAAATAACAGGGGAGGCCGATTGCCAACGCCTCGCTGCGAAGCCACCGACGGCGATATAGCCCTCTTTTTGAATGCCCTCTTGACGATAGTCTGCTTCTGCTAAGCTCCGACGAACCGCAGATGCGCTCGACGTTGGGTCACTCGAACTGCCAGTTCTCGGTTCGGCCCAAACTGGCCCAAGCCTCCCCATCGATCTCGACGCCAAGAGCACGCTTCAGCTTGTCATGGGGTTTCTACGTGCCGGTGCAATTCCCGTGACGTATGCAGCAACTCTAGCCGTCACGCCTGATAACGCTGAACCAGCAGCCGATCTCGCGAGTGGTCGGGCCAGGACACCAAAGCGCTCCGCCCTATCGTTGACTTTCCTACTCGTGCACTGTACGTTCACGCTAGGCGTCGGCAAATCGCCCTATTGAACAATAGGGGGACACGTCAGGAAGTGGTCGTCATACGACACCAGTACGGTCACGTGTTAAAATCTAACTGGACACGCTTGGGGATAAGAACATGAAAGATACAAAAGGCTCGCCGGAGACTATCGTCTCTGGGACAGTCAACTGGAATATGCTGAAAGACTGCGACTATTTTCTCTACCACGGTCGCACCGAGGATTTTCTTGCTGCCTTGCCTGAACTACCGCTCTTTGATCTCATAGTCACGTCTCCACCCTACAATATCGGAAAGAGTTATGAGTCTCGCACGGAACTAGACAAGTATTTGGACTGGCAGACTTCTGTCATCGACGCTCTAATCCCGCGTCTCGCAGACGGTGGAAGTATCTGTTGGCAAGTAGGCAACTTTGTGGAGAACGGATCCATCGTACCGCTCGATATCGAGTTCGATCCGATATTCCGCAAACGGCATAACCTGCTCCTACGCAACCGCATAGTCTGGCACTATCGCCACGGCCTTCACGCCAAGCGACGCTTCTCCGGCAGATACGAGGTGGTTCTTTGGTACACCAAGCGAAATGACAACTACACTTTCAATCTTGACTCCGTCCGGATACCCGCCAGGTATCCGGGCAAGCGCCATTTCAAAGGTAAGCACGTAGGGAAACCTTCTGGCAATCCACTTGGCAAGAATCCCGAAGATGTCTGGGATATTCCAAATGTGAAGAGCAATCATGTAGAGAAGACTACGCATCCCGCGCAGTTTCCGGTAGGGCTTGTCGAACGGCTTGTACTAGCTTTAACAAATCCAGGCGATCTAGTCTTTGATCCATTTGCTGGCGTTGCATCTGCTGGGGTAGCAGCAGCTTTACATGATCGCCGATTCTGGGGAACCGAGATTATGCTCCAGTATGTTGAAATTGGAGCAAACCGCATTAACGATGCTATTTCCGGCACTGCTGTCTATCGGCCACACGACAAGCCAGTATATGACCCTCGCTCGAGCAAGTTATCTCAGACTCCGGCAGAGTGGGAGGAGCGCAATAGCTGAGTACTAAGCTCAGGAGCATTGTCTCACCAGCATTCTGAGTTTGCCTCGTCCATTGTAGAGAACTCGGAGGGAAGGGGCCGAGTTGCTTAATCTAGAGTCAAGATCATCCCTTCCAGGCAACTCCTAGTCAAAGGTGCTCATCTTGAATATCGCTAGAACATACTCAATACACTGCGGGAGAACGAAATGGGAGGAACGCGGTCAGCTAGAGTGGCTACTACGCTTATTTGACACCCCATACGTTGATATAGGTCCAAAATCCACGTTCAACATCCGTGCTCATCTTCTCTACGAGCTACGTCTTGCTCGATGGCATTGTAACGCTCCCATTGATCCAGATTCTGATCTCCGGGTCACGGCTTTATACCAAGACATGGCATTCCAGGTGCAAACGGGTAACATCAGTCGGGCCATGTACGACCTACTCAAGCTCCAGCATCTGTATGCAACCAGCCGAATCTCCGTTGCTGCTCTGGCAGTTCCGACCACGGAAGCGTCGCAACTGATCGCATCGAATGCTGCGCAAGCAGATCGCGTCTGGAGAGAGGTGCGTTTGTTCGAACGAACAATCACGGTTCCGCTACTCGTCCTTGCGTTTCAATAGCATTGCACGATCAGGAGTTTCAAGCATGCCTGCAACATATGAAGTCAGAGTTCGACCCCGCCACGAGCGCGAAAGCCTGATCGCGCAACTCCAGAACGAGCCACTCGAGATTAGAACCAATTACGACGTATTCCCTAACCAGGACCCAGCATTGCTCAAGGTAATCCGGCTACCCATTGACGTACCTGTGTACAGAATGGAAAACGGCCGAACACAGACTGCCCAACTATCATACATAGCAAAACACAACCTCGATGAAAACTTCTTTTCGTCGGGAGAAGAAAACGAGGATGCCCAGCAAGCTCAACATGCTATCCTCGCACAGTTGGCAGAAGCGGGACGAGAGTCATCAATTACTCCAATCATCGACGAGCTCCGGCAACGAGGCCAGACAGAGCCAATCCTGATGACGGCCTCAGGCCAAGTGGTCAACGGTAATCGCAGACTGGCTGCAATGCGAGAGTTGTTCATTGCCGAACGCAGCAGCGATTCCCGGTTCTCCACGGTCAAGTGTGAAGTACTCCCGACGCTCACCCCTGAGCAAATAGACGATCTCGAAATCCGCCTTCAGATGGCACCGGAGACGAAACTCCCCTACACCTGGATCAACGAGGCCCTCAAGATCCGTCGCCAGCTCAACTACGGCAAAGATGAAGCGACGATCGCCAGAAACATGAGGAAGAGGCCCAAAACCGTGACTCGCCTGGTAGCAGCACTGGACTTAGCAGATATATACCTAACTGAGTGGTGCTCCAGCCCGCGCAACTACTCCTTAGTCGAGCCAGGACAGCAATTCTTCAACGACCTTGTCGGAGCTCTAGAAAGCAAAGACGGGCAGCTTCGCGATCTAACTATGAAACTTGCCTGGCTCATATATGAAGGGCGCGATGGTATTAGGGGCCGCATCTACGATCTGAATACAATCGTCGGAGCTAAGGCAGAAACGGTTCTAACGCGGCTCGCAGAAACCGTTGAAACGTTCGAAGACCCAGTCGTCGCTTCCGAAGCCTCCTACCACAGTGACGACGACATCCTAATAGACTTTGATAACGGCGACGATACCGACACTGCAGCTCGATGGACGCGGCTTGATCAGGTCTTCTCGACGGCTAGCCACAACTCTGATCGCAAGAAAGAGCTTCTCCAAGAGGTACAGAGTGTGGCCAACAGTGTGCTTGAACAGCACGCTGAAGAAGAACAGGGCCAGAAAGCCCTGACTCAAATCCGAGATGCACTCACTTTGATCCTGCAAATCGACTTATCGACTGCCAACCCGGACACCTTTGAAGCCATTGCAAAACGCGGTGAACGGATCATTCGCGAGGTCAATCGCATTTTGGATAGCATCCCTTCGTATAGCCGAGTAGATTAGGTGACTCTCTTGAACACGGTGCCTCCTGTAGATATCGCCATCCGTTTCCTACCTTCGAGCGTTCGAGGCCGATTTGAGTCCGCAGATGAGTCAGCTAACTCACATCCGGCATGGTTACGCATACGAAGTGTTGCGATAGAGCGCACCGGGTGGATCAAAATTACGGACGACCGTATAGAGGTGCCATGGGCTGACGCTCTGTATATTGTCCGATCACTGGCACCTCTTCAACGCTCACTCGGATTTCGGTTTAGGCCTGCAGACGAACAATCCTACGAGATGCTTCAGCGATTCATGGCCAACATGAAATCCCTGAAATCGCTTCGCTACGCCCCCCATACCAACGTAAATCCTGAGGAAATCGACCGCCTTCTCCGCCTTGCGGGCTTCACCAAGCGGAAGTTAACAACCTTTCAGGTACGCGATCTCCTCCATCTTCTATCCTTGAAGCATGGAGCCAACTTTTCAGTTCCCGGCGCGGGCAAGACTACCGTGACTCTGGCCCTGAACACGATCATCAAGAAAGACATCCCAAAGCTATTGGTAGTCGCTCCCAAATCGGCCTTTTCAGCATGGAACGAAGCGGTTATTGACTGTTTTGCCGAAGAAGCTCACCCGTCGAATCTCCAGAACTTCTTAATTCTTGAAGGAAGACCGTCAGCGATCAGAGAGCAACTTGCCTCAGATCATGACCGTTTCATCGTCGGCTACGATCTAATGGTTCAACGATCTGAAGAGTTCACTGAGTTCCTGGCGACGAACGACGTTCATCTTGTACTCGACGAAGCCCATCGTATGAAGGCGGGATATCAATCTCAGAGAGGATCGCTGCTCCTCAATCTTGCGCCGCTCGCTTCTCGACGAGACATATTGACGGGTACACCGATGCCCCAATCCCCCGCAGATCTAGCAGCACAGCTAGAGTTTCTCTGGCCAGGCTCGCCATTGGCTAGCGAAATATCAAACTCAACCTCTCCTCGTGAAACACTCGGCAGCCTTTTCGTCAGAACCACAAAGAAAGAGTTGGGATTGCCCAAGGTTCGACGAGAATACGAGTCGGTGGGCATGGATCCTGGTCAGCTTGCTCTCTATGGATTAGTACGCAGCGAAACATTGCGCCAATTAACTGGCGTTCTACGGCGCCGCAATATTGACTTTGCCGCTGCGAAGCGGTCCGTGACACGTCTGCTCCAGCTATCCGCAAATCCTGTAGCTGCATTGACTGCAATGCTACAGGCGGACCAAGTAATCGACTCTGGAATTATCGAACAGGTACTCACTGAGCGATACTCTCCCAAAATGCGCCGTGCAAGCGAGAAAGCACATGAGTTAGCTCGTCAAGGTCGTAAACTGGTGATCTGGACGATCTTCACAGATACGATTCTGCGCTTAGAAGAGTTGCTAACCGACCTCGGAGCCGTGACCGTTTACGGAAATGTTGCATCGGGCGATGACCAAGACCCTAATACAAGGGAAGGGCGGATCCGACTATTTCACGATGATCCCGATTGTCATGTGCTGATCGCAAATCCTGCTGCTGCCGGAGAAGGCATTAGTTTACATACAGTTTGTCATGATGCCCTCTACGTTGACAGAAGCTATGTGTCAACGCACTTTCTGCAGTCTATCGATAGAATTCATCGGCTTGGTCTACCAGAAAATGTTAAGACCACTGTCACAATCCTCCAGACGGAAGCTCCTGCCGGAATGGGAAGTATCGATTACTCAGTGAATCGGCGACTGGCCAAGAAAATCCGTGCTATGCAGGACTTATTGAACGACCCGGATCTACATTTACTGGCGCTTGATGAAGAAGATGCTCCGGAACCCATTGACTATGACCTTCAGTATGATGATTTAGTTGATCTTGTGGCAGAGTTAGAAGGGCGATCGAATTGAAGGACAGGAGGATCGCAGGGTGCGGATGCCACCGCTGGCAATGAGCACCATAACGGCAGCAGGTCTCATTTGCCGATATCTTGAAAAGCAGCCCACTGTTCCATTAGACGAAGCAATCGAGGCAATTCAACGTTCTGTGGAGAGCACAAGTGCGCTTGACTACGAAGGAGCTCGAAAACTACTAAATGCTTGCCCGGGAGCAACAATAGACCATCACAATCCACTGCATCTCCGAGAGCTAATCTCGAATTTCATTGAGATTAACAAACCATCCTGGATAGATGTTGCTCCATTTGGTCGCGATCTAGTAGAGAGCTCTCTAACTGTAAACGAAGCACAGGTCTTGCGTACTGCTGGACTTTTCGATAACCCTCCAAGTGACGATGTAGTCGAGTGGTGGGACAATCTTGCGACACGTGCTCGAGCCTTCAAGGAGCAGCGGCTCCTCGAACGGGGCAGGGCCGCGGAACGTCTTACACTTGAATACGAACACCGTCGTTTGGCACGCCTCGGAGTCGAACTTTCTCCAGTTTGGATAGCCATCCAAGACAACACTACGGGATACGATATTCTCTCATACGATTTGGTTGATGATGCTACTGTTGCACGTCATATCGAAGTCAAGTCTTCACTACAGATGCCCGCCACCTTCTTTCTTACAAGCAACGAATGGGATCGGGCGCTTTCCCTCGGCAACAGTTTCCGACTTTACCTTTGGTCCTTACCTAGGAACCACTTGCGAATACTCACCCTGTCTGATCTGCTCCCCCACGTGCCAATCAATCAGGGCCGCGGCAAGTGGCAATCGATGGCTGTTGCTATACCTATGGACCAAGGGTGGGAGACTGTAGATACTTAGAGTGCCTTTCAAAACCATGGCACGGCGGGTGCTGGGTGGATGGGCACTATGGCAGCCCCACTGCTTCCCGACGATCTCTGGGCCATCGTCGAACCGCTCCTTCCCGCCGAGCCGCCCAAGCCCAAGGGTGGCCGCCCCCGCGTATCCGACCGGGCCTGTTTGACCGGCATCATCTTCGTCCTCAAGTCCGGCATCCCCTGGGAGATGCTCCCGCAGGAGATGGGTTGTGGCTCGGGGGTGACCTGCTGGCGGCGCCTGCGCGATTGGCAGGACGCCGGCGTCTGGGATCGGGTACACCACACCCTGCTGGATCGGCTCGGCGCCGCCGACCAGATCGACTGGGACCGGGCCGCCCTCGACAGCGCCAGTGTCCCGGCAAAAAGGGGGGCGAGACCGTGGGACCGAATCCCACCGATCGCGGCAAACCCGGCACCAAACGCCACGTGATCGTCGATCGCCAGGGCATCCCGCTGGCGACCCGGCTGACCGGGGCCAACCGCCACGACAGCGCCGTGTTCGAGGAGATCGTCGACGCCATTCGGCCCATTCGGCGGACTCGTGGTCGTCCCCGGAAGCGGCCGGCCAAGCTGCACGCCGACAAGGCCTACGATATCCCGCGCTGTCGACAGGCACTGACTCGCCGCCATATCGCGGTGCAGATCGCGCGCAAGGGGGTCGAGTCCAGCGAGCGGCTGGGGCGACACCGCTGGGTGGTTGAGCGCACCCTGGCGTGGCTCAATCGCTATCGGCGCCTGAGCATCCGCTATGAACGGCGCGAGGATATCCATCAGGCGTTCCTGACCTTGGGCTGTTCGCTCATCTGCTTCAACCACCTCCAACGAACGTTTTGAAAGGCACTCTCAAGACCTACGGAATGTTTCTGGCTGACAACGGGAGCAACTGGTTTCTCTCCGGAGTTCCGGACGACCGTTGGGACAACGACGACCTTCGCGAGTTGCAGGAACGCATTCACGGAAACGATTTCGAAGCCGTCGACTGCTCGAGCCTGATGGTCGACCCGGATTCGGGCCAGGTCGCCTGAGCGTGTCGCGAACGACCATCTCCCAACCCCCTTCCTCGATGACCTCCTCGTCAGGACATCGAGCTCGCATGCGTCACCAAAGGAGCCACATCGCCATGTTCGAATCGACCACGACCCGCAGATTCGTGATCAAGAGCCTCGGTGCGATCGCCGCCGGCTGGGCCGCTTCGATGGGTCACGCCGCTCGCGCGCAACCCCTCACGCCGCGCCTAGCAACGACCCATCCCCGCATCTGGCTGACGGAAGAGGATCTGCCGCGCCTGCGCGAGTGGGCGAGCGACACCAATGCATTTTGGCGGGACGGCTTGCTGCCACTTGCCGACACGATGCGGGACCAGATGGACACCGGGTTGTTGCCGGAGGGGGACGAGGGCGGGGTCGCCTGGACCGAGTATCCCAGCGAGAATGCCGCCCAGCTCTTCGCCTTCGTCTCGCTCGTCCATCCAGACGCACCCACCCGTGCCGACTGCGCCGACAGGGCCCATACCCTGCTGATGTACATCATGAATGAGGCCGCCAGGGGCGTGGCCGAGGGCCAGCCATTCCGCGATCCGTACTTCTCGGTCTTCGACCGGTCGCGCTGGTGGGGCGCGGCCTTTCCGCTGACCGTCGACTGGATCTATCCGCTGCTCAGCGCCGAGGACAAGGCCACGATCCGACAGGTGTTCCTCCGCTGGATCGAGGAGAACACCACTGCCACCGTCACGGGAGATTACAACCACCCCCAGCCGGTCGGTGTCGTCAACGACCCTGCCCTGCTGGCCGATCCCATCATGCTCCGATGGGCGGGCAACAACTATTTCACGGCCCACATGCGCAACATCGGTCTCATGGCGCTCGCCTTCGACGCCGCCGACGATCCCGGCGGTGAGCTGACCGGCAACCTGTCGCAGGCGACTGGCGCCTGGCTGTACATGGTCGACGCGCTGCTGCGAGGAGATTCCCGGGGTGGCCTGACAGCCGAAGGGTTCGAGTACACGCCGCTGGCGCTGTCCTACGTGGTGCAGTTCCTGCTCGCCCTGCACACTGCCGGACAGGATGATCCATCGGTGTGGGGAGCGCAGGTCCTCCTGCCGGACAACCCGTTCTGGGAAGAGCTTATCCCCGCCTACCTCCACTCGCTGAGCCCGGCAACGGCGGTGATCCCGGATCTCGACTACCTGGGCCCGATCCACCAGCCGGCCTGGTACGGGGACGGCGAGATCTATGCGGCCCCCGACTTCATCGGGCTGCTCGGTCCACTCGGCCGCTACGACGAACTCACCGGCAACAGCGGCCGCCTGGGAACGCTCCGCTGGATCCAGACCCACCTGCAGCCAGGCGGCTCGGAAATGCTCTCGTACCGCGTGTCCTACGGCATGCAGGACGCGCACATCGCGATGTTTTACTTTCTCCTCTTCGACCCGGGTGCACCTGAAGGAACGGATTCCCATCCCGAGGTGCCGCTGGCACACTTCGCCGAAGGCATCGGGCGCCTGCTGGTGCGAACGAGCTGGGACGAGGATGCGACCTGGTTCACCTACGCGCTGGGGTGGAACACGGTTGATCACCAGCACGCTGACGGCAACACGTTCGAGCTCTACAGGGCAGGGGAGTGGTTGACCAAGGAGCGCACCGGCTACGGCTTCAACATCGGCTCCTCCGACTACCACAACACGCTCGCGCTCGAGAACGATCCGCCAGATCACAACGCCCCCGACGACTACCGCTATGCGATGTGGCAACGGGGCTCACAGTGGATGATCGTGGCTGCGGGCGATCCCACCATCCTCGCCATGAGCGTCGGCGACGGCTACGTGTACGCCCTCGGTGATGCGACCAACCTCTACAACTCGGAGGCCGAGCTGTCGATGGACATCGAGCACGCCAGTCGATCGATCGTCTGGCTCCAGCCCGATCACATCGTCATCTACGACCGGGCGACATCGACGACGGAGGGACGCTTCAAGCGCTTCTGGCTGAACCTGCCCGCCGAGGCCGCCGTCGACGGCAACGTCTCGACGGCAACAACGGACGGCGGCCAGCAGCTCGCCATCACGACCCTGCTGCCGAGCGATGCGGCAATCACGTCGGAGCCGGCAGAGCCCCTCGAGGATTCCGGCGAGCTGGCGCTTGGTGAGCCGATGCACTTTCGCCTGCGTGTAGAGGCGCCCGGCGGACCACGCGATGTGCGTTTCCTGCACCTGCTGCAGGGAGTCGACCCCGGGGCAACGGCGGACGAAGCGGCGCTGGTCGAGAGCGACGGCGACGGTGCGTTCGAAGGGGTTGTCGTCGGAGACACCGCGGTGCTCTTCCCGGTACAGGTCGGTGCGGAACCAGGCGAGCTGAGCTACACGGTGCCGGCTGCGGCGGTACGCCACCTGATCACGGGGCTCGTGCCCGGAGGCGGGTATGACGTCGTGGCCGAGCCGGCTGCCGATGGGTTACGCGTAACCGTCCGCGGCGGCACGACCGAGCTCGCCGATGACGGCGGCGTGCTCAGCTTCCAGGTCGGGACCAGCTGAGCCGCATTTGGTTACAGGTCGATCACACGAAGCCGGATCGTGCAGCGCTCCACAGGTACGAGTGGCGAAACTCCACCCATGACACGGAGACACCCCCGGATGTATTCGGGGGTGTCTCCGTGTCAGGCTGTCCTGCAGGCACGTGTGCGTGAGACTCCATCCTCGGAGGGTCGCTTCGCGTCCAGGGCGCCAATCACGCCGGAATCTCGATCGCCGCCGCCAGCGAGGGCATCGCTTCAAAGGCGCCCTCTATCCTTTGGGTCCAGCTTGCGCGTATGATGGACATAATGGGGACATCCTGAGCGGTACGAGGCCCGCAGCATGAGCATTGAGTTCGCGCCCGGCGAAGATGGTTCCACCGAGCCCATCCGATTGTTCGGGCGCCTTGCGGTGCCTGCCTTGCCGGCTCCGACGACACCGATCATCGGACGTGAGAGCGAGCTTGGCCGGGTGGTTGACATGCTCGACAACCCCGAGATCCGGCTGATCACCCTGACGGGCCCCGGAGGGATCGGCAAGACACGACTGGGTGTTGCGATTGCCCATGAGGTGCCGGGGCCGGCGGCGTTCGTCTCCCTCGCCGCCACGGTGGACCCGGATCTCCTGATCCCGACCATCGTCCAGGCCGTGGGTCTTGAGCCCGCCTGGGACACCCCGCCCGACCTCGCGCTGCGGCAGGCGCTGCAGGGTCGTGAGCTCCTGCTCGTCCTCGACAACTTCGAGCAGCTCCTGACGGGGACTGTGGCGCTGGGCAGCCTCCTGCGGGCCTGCGCCGGGTTGCGGGTGCTGGTGACGAGCCGCGTTCGACTTGGCCTGGCGGGCGAGCATGTGGTTCCGGTCGAGCCGCTGGCCCTCCCCGACCGCTCCAGCGGGAATATCGCAGAGGCGAGTGCTGTCCGGCTGTTTGTCGACCGGGCGCGCGCGGCGCACCCGAGGTTCGTGCTGACCGAGCGCAACGCGGGCGCGGTGGCGGATGTCTGCCGGCGACTGGACGGACTGCCGCTCGCGATCGAGCTGGCCGCGGCGCGGAGCAACCTGCTCTCACCGGAAGCGCTGGCTGCCCGCCTCGAACGCCGTCTCAATGTGCTGACTGGTGGGCCGCACGATGCGCCGTCCCGACACCAGACGATGCGGGCAGCGATCGCGTGGAGCAACGACCTGCTGGGAGATCCCGAGCGCCGCTTCTGGGAGCGGCTCGGGGTCTTCGCGGGCGGGTTCACGGCGGAAGCGGCGGAGGTGGTCGGCAAGACCGCTTCCGAGCCGGACCTCGACGGTATCGCGACGCTGCAGCTGCTCATCGATCAGGGACTGCTGCAGCCAGCGGTCGGTCGCGACGGAGAGCCACAGTTCCATATGCTCGAGACCACGCGTGAGTTCGCGCTGGAACAGCTCGCCGCGAAGAACGAGGACGATGTGGCGCGTGCGGCTCATGCCGAGTGGTTTCGCACCTATGCCAAACGCCTGGAGCCCGGTCTCATGGGGAACGATCCCGATCCCTGGTTTGGCAGGGCCGACGCGGACATTGCCAACTTCCGTGCGGCGCTCGGCTGGTTTCGCGATAGCGGCCGCGTCACCGCCGCGCTCGAGACAGCCGGTGCCTTGGCCTGGTTCTGGACCGCGCCGAACTATATTGCCGAGGGTCGGGACTGGTATGCCGATCTGCTGGCGCGAGCCGGTCCCGATGTCGACCCCGCCCTGAAGGCCAAGGCGATGCAGGCAGCGGGCGATCTCGCCGTGTGGCATGGCGACTCGACGACCGCCGCGCAGCTGCTCGGGGAAGCGGTAACGCTCTGGCGCGAGGTCGAGGACCAGGGTCAGATCGCCGCGACGCTCAGGAGCCTGGGCAGCGTGGCGATCGATCGATGGGAGTTCGATGAGGCTGCTCAGCTTCTCGAAGAAGCCTTCACCCTCTCCAGCGAATCCGGGCATGGCTGGGACGCCGCGGCAGCGGCCAACCTGCTGGGCATCGCGCTCAACGAGCTGGGCCGGTACGCCGAGGCAGTCCGCTGGCATGAGGAGGCGCTGGTCGGCTGGCAACGGCTTGGCAACAGGGATCACCTGCCCGCCGCGCTTGCGGGGCTGGGTTGGACTCGCTTCCGTACGGCCGACTATCAGCAATCACGGGAGTGTTTCGACGCCGCGATCAGCCTCTCGGACGAGGCCGGTTACGACCCGCTGTGGGCAATGGTGGGCTTCGCGGCGATCGCGCATCACTTCGGCCACACCAGGGTGGCTGCCGAACTGCTCGGCGCCGTGGCCCGGCATCGCTCACAGCTCGGCCTTCCACTTCGCCCGCACAGCACGCTCCTGGTTGAGCGGCTGACCGACGACATCCGGGCGGCGATCGGGAACGCTGCCTTCGCGGTTGCCTGGTCGGATGGCCAGGAGCTTGGCTACGCCGACACGATTCGGCTGGCTCGAGCCGTTCCACTGCCGGCGCCTCCTGCCTCGGATGGCCTTTCCCGTCGTGAGCGGGAGGTTCTCGGCCTGCTCGTGGAGGGGGCCTCGGACGGTGAGATCGCCGACCGCCTCTTCATCTCCCGCGGCACGGCCTCGAAGCACGTCGCGGCCATTCTCGACAAGCTCGGCGCCACCAACCGAACAGCGGCCGCCATCGCCGCGATTCGCCGGGGGTTGATCTGAGCCCACGGGCCGATCCCTCGATACCCTCGGCGCAGCATGGGGGACAGTCCCTGCAGCGGCTGGTCGTAGCCTCCTCGGGGCCTGGGTCGCCCCTGGGTCAGGTCTGGGCCTACCGCGAGCGTTTGCGCGGGTTCAGGTCTCTCCTGCCCCGATGACGGCATCTTCCTCGTACCGTCCCAGCGTGCGATTGAGCATTCGACCCCTTGCTCTCATGTGGAGCGATCGCGCCGCCCCCGATATGCCAGCACCGCAACGGGCCGATCTCGAGCCGGACCAGCGTCGCCAGTGACCATCGTCCGTTGGTCACCCTGTACCTCACCTATCCGGAAAGTCCCGAAGCACAAGCCAAGCGTAGGTCCGCCCTGCCGGCTCGGGTGTCGGGGGGAGCTGGGGTCAGGTGCTCAGGTGGGCATCTGGAGCATCTGGGGCATGTGGGATCGATTTGCCCGGAACGGTGGGGATTCGGTCAGGTGCTCAGGTGGTGTCGGGTGGGCAGGTGAACCGGAGCGTGTGGGGGCAGGTGGTCCAGATGCCCAGGTTGTTCATGTCTGGGGGAGCTGAGCATGTGGGGCAGGGGCTGACCGAAGGCACGGGCCGGTTTGCGGTCGGGCCGCCATGCGACACCCGGTCGGCCCGACGAGTGCAAACGGCCCCATACACGAGGTCGGGCCTGCCGGAGGGGGTGCCCTGGGGGATGGGACGGGCTGATGGGACGGGCTGAGGGGGATGGGCACTGCGCGCCCACCGGGCGGACGACGGCCTGCGGCCGGTCCGCCCCGACGGTGGACTGGTCGACGGCGGGCTGGGGCGCGTCCGGCCCGATGGGAGCGGGACAGCCCACCGACGGCGGGGTCGTCCCGATGCGGGAGCCGTCAGCTCTGCACGATGGTCGTGGCTGGGGTAGTGCGCATCTTCAGCCATGGCCCGGGGCGGACCTGGCAGGCACGGGGGGAGCGGGCCGCCATGCCCACGGGCCGCTACGAGGTCGGCCCCCACGAGATGCGGTGGACGACGGCGGGCGGCAGGCCCATTCCGACGCGATCGTCGTGGACGGCATGTGCGGCAGGTTCGGTGCGATGGGCTGTCCCCCACGACGAGCCGCGACCCGACGCCTGACCGGCGCGATGATCCCCGCCCCCCATGCAGCCCGATCCGTCCCGATGGGATGCTGGGTGCGGCCGTGTGGTCGGGATGGCGGGGGAGTCAGCACCGACAACTGGAACCGGGGCAAGCGGCTCGGCTATCTCTTCGAGGCGAGGGTCGGCAGGGGCCGGTTCCTGATGACGACGCTGCGGCTGCTGGAGGGGTATCCGTCGCATCCGGAGGCGGTATACCTGCTCGATGCGCTGCTCCATTACGCGATCGCGCCGACATCCGAGCCCGACGTCGAGCTGACGCTGGCCCAGCTCTGGTCGATCCCGCGGTTCCCCGCCAGCTGGCCAACACCGTAGGCGACGATCTGTACAGGGCAACAGCACACGGGCGAGGCGATTCGAGGATCACGGCTCGACATGCGGAGGGGGGATGTGGATCGACGGGAGGAAGCATGTCGAGCCGTGGGGTCAGTGCCCGCCCATTGGCTGGGCGGGCCTGACGGAGCCGTCGCCGTGGGTGATGGGGCGCCGGATGGAGCGGGGTGGATGGATGTGGCCGCCGCGCCCACCAGCTCGCAGGTGATACGGAACGGACCAACGGCCTCGTCGGAGACGTGCGGGAGGAGGGATCGGTGTGGAACCGGGGCGGTCCGCGTGTCGTGCGCGGGACAAGCGTCCGCCCAATCGCAGGGCGGGCCTGCCAGATGGTTTGCCTTGCGGACGCACCACACAGGTGGAGCGCCTGGAGCCCCGACCTGCCGTGGTCGGGACTCGCGCACTGCTCAGGAAGACATGTGTTGATGCGCCGCTACGGGGTGGCGATCACCGTGGCGGCGGGCCGGGGTGCGGGGGAGGCCGCGGGGGTGCCGTCCGCGACCGGCGTCGAGGTCGAGGGCAGCACCGGCGGTGCCACGATCCCGCCCGTCTCGGTCGGGGCCTCGGTGGGCGTGCTCGTCGGCTCCGGCGTGCTCGTCGGCAGCGGCGTCGGGGGCTCCGTCGGGAACGCGGTCGGTGTCGCAAAGAGGGCGTCACCGAGCTGCCCGCTCGTCTGGTAGATGATCTCCACCTGCTGCCCATCCGTGTTCTCGTTGTAGAAGGCGATCACGCCGGCGATCGTGTAGACGATATCCTGGTTCACGATCCCCTGCGGCAGGTTCGAGCAGGTCCCGTCGACGTAGTCCAGCTTGGCCAGCACCGGGCCGTACCGGTCGCTGGTGGGCGTGTGCGGCTCATCGTCGTAGACGATCGTCAGGCGCTCGACCTCGCCGCGCAACACCGCGGCCTCGGCATCGGCCTGCGTGATGTCGGTGCAGATGGGCGGGGAGAGCCGCTCCCGCTCGGAGGCGGAGAAATAGATGATCGCCAGCAGGATCACCAGCGTCAGCGCGACCACGCCGATCACGATGTAGACGAACGACGATCGCCCGCCGCCCACGCTCTTCCAGCGGTTGACGAACCCGGATCGATCGGTGCCGCCGGGCTCCCGAGGTCCCATCTCCTGTGACATGCCGGCTGTCCCTGTCTCGCGTCGGAGGCCCCAGCGGGCGCGGTGGCCCCACATCCACCACTCACTCCCGCCAGTGTACCGGGGATGCCGGCTGCCGTGCAGCGGTGACCGCCCAGACGACCGGACCATTGACGTGCGGGCACACAACCCCAACAATGGGAAGGGAAAGCGTCGTTCACACAGGAAGCATGCGCGGTCACCATCATGGGGCAGGGAACCATCATGCAGGTGGGCACCGCCTGTACGCGGGTCAACCGATCACCGCACGCGCGACAACGACCGGCGTGGTCCGGGGAGGAATCACATGCTCGACCGATCTTCGCTGCAATCGCCACCTGCCACCGCGCGCCACTCCGTGCTGGCGGTGCTGCTGCTCTGCCTGGCGCTGCTCGCCCCCGCGACCGTCACGGCCCAGCAGGACCCGGAGGCGACCGTGGCCGCCACCGTCAGCCCGGAGAGCGTGGCGCCCGGCGACACCGTCACGGTGACGCTGGACCTCTCGTTCGACCCGGCCGAGCTGGCCGATCTCGACCCCGACGACACTGTCGACTACTCGGTCACGCTGACCCCGCCCGACGACGCCACGATCGCCTCGGCGACCTGTGTCGAGCCCGAGGACGCCCAGGGAACCTGTGAGGCCACCGTCGAGGACGGTACCGTCGTGGTGACCGGGCAGCTGCCCGTCTCGGCGGCGACGCCGGAGAGCACCGTAACCGTCGAGCTGACCTTCGCGGCGGACGCCCCCGCCGGGATCCAGACCCTCACGGTCTGCACGGTCACGGGGGTGACGGGACCGGCGACACCGGTCGCGGGCACCGGAGCGGCCCAACCGTGTGAGGGCGAGGAGACGAGCGTGCCGGTCCGGATCGCCCAGGCCGACGTGACACCGACCACGGCGCCGACGGAGGCGCCCGCCACTCCGACCGTCGCTCCGGCGACCCCGACGCCGGAACCCACCGAAACCCCAACGCCCGAGCCCACCGAGACTCCGACCCCGGAGCCAACGTCGACGCCAACACCAGAGCCGACAAACACGCCAACGCCGGAGCCGACTGCCACGCCGACGCCCGAGCCGACCGCGACTCCGGAACCCACAGCGACCCCGACGCCGGAACCCACGGCAACTCCAACGCCGGAGCCCACGGCGAACCCGACACCAGAGCCGACCGCGACCCCGACGCCGGAACCGACTGCCACTCCGACGCCGGAGCCCACGGCGACCCCGACACCAGAGCCGACCGCGACCCCGACGCCGGTGCCACCCACCAACACCCCGCAACCGACCAGCACGCCCACACCGGTGCCGCCCACGAATACTCCGGAGCCCACGAGCACCCCGACGCCAGTACCGCCCACGAATACTCCGGAGCCCACGAGCACCCCGACGCCAGTACCGCCCACGAATACT